>Ga0209873_1000001_pt1 | contig 69885 bp, 111 predicted proteins | sample GWRWT2_30Apr14_FD_187186 | JGI IMG/M metagenome (GOLD analysis project Ga0209873, IMG submission 187186) | Sand microcosm microbial communities from a hyporheic zone in Columbia River, Washington, USA - GW-RW T2_30-Apr-14 (SPAdes) (version 2) | ecosystem: Engineered > Artificial ecosystem >...
CTACCCACCACCTGTACCGACGGTGACTACTCAAAAAGAGTAGTCGTAGTAGTAGTCCCGGGTTCCAAACCGGAATACTCGGAAGTTGGTTCGCATTGCCTTCCAGCGTCCGTCGGTTCGGAGCGTGACGACTACAGTGCGTCCTGACAAGTTGCGGGTGATTTCCCACTGTTGGGCGTACATCTCACCAATGCACTTTGTGGAGTCTTCCTGAAGGGTAACTTTCTTACCGTTCTTACTGACCTCAATTACCGTGTACACACGGCGGTCAGAGTAGCAATACTCTGTGGCTCCGTCGCCAACCTGAGGGGCTGGGCTTGCGATGTCTGTCGATAACTTGTTGATTAAACTTCCGTACATTTTTCTGTACTCCTTTGAACTTGATGAATAGAGTATAGGCGACAGATTACACGCTTGTCAATAGCAAATTCAACTATTTTTAAAAATAGTTTTCAGAATCCTAAATCGTCAACAATGATTGGATTCTTGGCATCAGATACACGAATGCATTCAACGTTGAACTCCACATGCTCAACTGCCTCATCGTAGTCCATATCACTTTTCATGAAGTGCTTAATCATCTTCAGTTTGGAGTACACAGCACAGTCGCCTTCATTTCCGTCCTGACAAGCGGCAATGCCAATAAGGCAGTCATCAAGTCCGTCGAACAGGAGTGCCCCATTGGACATATCATTGAGGTAGTCACGGACGCTTTCATTAGTCATTGTTCATTAACATCCCATATAGAACATACAGACTGTAAATATGAATAAACTGGTCGAACCCAATTGTGTCCCAAAACTTTTCCATATTGCCGTTAGTCCATGCTTTTTCTGTAATACGGCTGGAAATGTAATCCGTAATGAAGTGGATGAGTCCATTGTAAATCACAAAAACTGAACGCTGATAAGCAGTAAAGTCAACAAGGAAACTGAATGCCAGTATAGTTGCCGTATATACAGCAACGTGAATCGACAGTGCTAAGATGCTACTTGATTTTTTTGTTGCAATCGCACGACTTTGCAATACAAAGTCACCAACGTAGTGAGCAAGTATGAATACGGCAAAGCCAACCCATCCGCTATATGGAATCCCACGCAGTGATTCAATCACCATTGCATAGATGCTTGTAAGCGATTCACCTAGCGACATGAGCCCTTCCATTGCCAAGTGTACTATTGTCAATCATTCAACGCAATGTATATTTAATGGTTCATTCTTCTGACTCCCAATCACAACCCTCCCAGTCGTCAGCAACAAGGTCTTTCATGAACAATGAGGGATACTTACACTGAACCACCCACTCAGTGCTGTCAGCCTCACAGAAGGTGTCAAGGTCGTTGTCGTAGAAAACGTGTGGCCCTACCTTCCACGACTCACGCCTAACTGGGTTGCCCTTCCTGAAGTCTTCTAGAATCTCACAGAACGTCATTTGCTACTCCTCTGGACTACTTCGGTAGTCCGAGGTAATTCCGTTGCTCGTAGCGATAGTCTGAAAAATAGTCAATGCCTTCTTCAGAGTCTAAGACATACCCGCCGAGCACGAGTCCCTCTGGAAGGACTTCAGTATCGGACACTGTATGCCAGATGTAGTCTGGTTCTGTGAACCAGCCACATCCTTCAAACTCAGCACGAAGGGTAACATTCGTGCTACCCCATTGTATGGAGCCTTTTTCCATACAGGATATGAGAATGGTGTCATTCTCAGTATCTGTGCAATCCATACCGAGGACTGCTTTGATTTCCGTCCCCGACGTGAGGTCGGTTCCAATGAGGAACCTACCGGACTCGAGGGCTGTTTTGATTTCGTTGATTGTGAACATGATTTCTTCCTTTAGTGAACTTGACTGAATAGAGTATAGAACACACTTTATGTACTTGTCAAGTAAAATGTAAACTATTTCTGGATGCTTGTTTAATTCGTAACAAGCATCCAGAAACCCTACATCTCGAATATGGTTTCTGGATGCTTGTTTTGCCACATCCGCATGATGTCAGAACCCTTGGCTGTGCCCATTGGGAATATGCCCATCACGATTTTGGCGATTGGGGACTTGCCATTTCCGACGTGACCGATGACAGATACCATTTCGATACCATGAATCATCTCTGTTGAAATTCGAACCTTGACTACTGTTGTATTCATTTTTTCCTCTTAGCAAACTTGATTGGTGAATAGTATCACCAGTTAAAACGGCTTGTCAATAGTGATTGCAAATATTTTTATACATATATATAAGGTACGCACAGGCACACACACAGGCACACCCGTGCGGAATTAGTACTTAACTAATAAGTAGTTAACATAGTACTAATTAGGTTGTTAATTAAGTCTTCTCTAATTAGTACCTACTTACCTATAGAAGGGTAGGGGGTATGGGGGAAGGGGTTATGTAATCCCTAAACACGGCTCCTGACACAAAGCCCCGAGCCAGACGCATTACAAGCCCTTGCAAGGCTCTACAAGCCCCGTACAGCCAAGATGCATGCCTATATAGGATAAGTTATCAACTTGGCTTTATATGAGCCTGTAAGGTCAAATAAAAATAGTTTACATTTTACTTGACAAGCGTGAAAAGTGTGTCCTATACTATGTACATCAAGTTCACAAGAGGAGTTAGGCAAATGGTTACAACAATGACAATCACTGTGGAGAAGGCGTTCGAAACCGGAATCGAGATGACTTCAGTCATCGGAGCCTTTGGTAAGGGCGGGAAAAAGATGGGGCACATCGTTATCGGTGTATTCCCAACGGGTAGCACCACTTGGTTCAAGGTGCTCTTAAATTGGATGAAGGCAAACCCGGGAATCAAGGTTACTTTTTAGTAGCCTTGATGTTTCGATAAGAGGAAAGAGGAAACAAAAATGATAAGTGAAACAACAGTTGGAAAATTTGACAGGCTCGTCGCCCGATGCCACAAGGCTGGAATCGTATCCGCAAAAAAAGCACAGAAGACAATCATGGCTCGTGAAGCGGACATCATTGTGGATGTGAACAGCAAGCGAGAATATCAAATGTTTGGATATCCTTACGGATTCGTAAACCTTGAAATTTGTAGTGGACGGTCTGGGCTTGCTCAGTATCTGAAGGGTAAAAGTGCACTTGGATACAACAACAGCATCCGCATCCACGGGCTGGAACTCCCGGGTCTTCGTGAGTTTGGAGCCTTGGCTCAGTCAATGGAACTCCAAGAAGCCTACTGGGAAGGGTGGGCTGGAATCCTTGAATCAAAGGATATCAAAACCTACATCAGTTCCAGAATCGACTAGGACGGATGTAGAAAAGACTCGGGGTTACATCCCGGGTCTTTTCTTTTCGTACAGTTGACATACTCTAAAATAGTGTGTTACACTCCGAGTATGAATCAAGTAATACTTATTGGTCGGTTAGTAGCCGAACCTGAAGGCACTCAACTTCAGAGCGGAGTCATGAAGGCAAGCATGAGACTTGCTGTCGATAGGGAAATCAGTCGTGAAAAAAAAGAGGCTGGTGAAGTTGCAACAGACTTCATAAACATTGTGGCTTGGAGTAAGACCGCCGAATTTGCTATCAACTATCTCGGCAAGGGTCGTCTTGTTGCCATTTCTGGAAAACTCCAGATTCGTGACTACCAGACCAAGGAAGGTGAGAAGCGGACGGTGTCCGAAGTCATCGCCGAGAAAATCAAAGGGTTAGACAAGGCTCCTGAGAACGCTGGTGGTGGTAATGCAAGTGGAGGCTCATACAAACGTCCCGCTCAGGATGGGCAAGCGTACCGCCCTTCACCTCCTGCCCAGCAACCTCAAACGATTCGAACAGATGACATCACTGACCCATTCGAGGACAACTACAGCGGTGGGAATCCATTTGCATGACAGAGTTTCGTAAAATCTACGGAGTAGCCCTTTTAAATAAGGGCTACTATCACACGGATGTACTCAAGGCATTGCGTAAAGCAGGACACGAACTCTCATACCCTGCTCTCCTAATGCGTCTCATGAGGGGCACTCCAGACAAGGACTTTACAAAAGCATTATCTTCTATCATTGGTTTGCCGCATATCTACATACACGAGTTATCTCTCGTGGCTTACAACAATTGGAAGGACAAACGGAATGCCTTACGTCGTAGTCGAAGGAAAAACTTGGTACGGGAAAAAGTCACGGGGAACACTTGATTCTGACCCACATCCCAATATGACGGCATTAGTTGAAACGTGGATAGATGTTGATGCACAAGTTTCCTTCAACAAGGACGTTTGGGACGTATCTATACTTACCCCTGACATGTCACTTTATAGCCGACCTCGTGTAAGGTTCTTACGCAAGGTAAGCACAGGTGTTCTGGATGAAGCAATATCGTCATTCACAACAACGTCGTACAAAGTGATAGGGCAAAAGGACTCCGTCATTGCTGAGGGTGAACGTGAATTGCTGGTAGATGGCGGCAATCTGTTCATTCAAGAAGAGCCAAAGCGTAACACGTACGTTCATGTAATCAACGATGGTCGTGTGCATATTGCTCAACATGGGCATTGCATGATTCGTCTGAGTCAAGGTGTTCTTTTTGCAAATGAAGAGTGTCAAGTTACAGTTGACGCTTACGGTACTTCAACAATCAATGCATCGTCAGGCATGTGCCGCCTTCACGAGCAATCAGAGTGCAAAGTTGATGGATTTGCTAGAGTCATTACTTATGACACAAACCTTGTCATTGCCTCGGGTCACGCCACCGTCATTGGAAATCCGGGAGCAACAGTTCACGCAAGTGGAAATGCTGTTGTAGATGTATCTGGAACCACGTTCTCGGTCATCAGCGGTAATGCCGTACTCAGAATCAACGGTGATGCGGAGTTTAATGAGGCTACATCTGAAACCGTTTGCCATGAGGCGGGTGTGGCGAATGTATTCATCAAGGACAAAGCAACTGTCATCACGCAAGACGGCACTCGGTACTCCAGCACTGGAATATCGTACGCTCCGTCGGTAAAGATGGTAACAACGGGCGATGCATTGAAATTAGTGACTGATTTGAAACCTCATTCACATCAAAGAGGCAACCCAGCATTTAAGAAAAGTTCTAAGCCGAGTGTTACTACAGATGACGTAGATGTTATTGCCGACAATACAGACAATTTGATATAATCAACTTAGTCTAGCCTTCTTTCTTCTCCTAGACTGGTGTCAAACCAGAAAGCCCCGTCTTGTCAACGGGGCTTTTGTTTACTTAGATTCTTCTTGGACTCTGTTGAGTTCATTAGTCAGTTCAACAGCAAACTCAACTAGGCTGACTCCTAATGCATCAACAATCCTTTTTGTAACTGCAATGCCGACCGACCGTCGTCCTAATTCAATATCTGTCATATACGTGCGGTTAATGCTTGCTTTATATGCAAGGGTTTCTTGCCCATCTCCCGTACGTTTCCTTAACCTTAACACCGTACGCCCGTAAGCAAGTTCAACATTCCCAGCAACTAGTTTTCTGTCTCTAATCATTTTTATGCTTAAAGCCTCCACAGTGCTCACACCGTCCAGCCTTGTCTAAGAATGTGTCAATTGACACATTGAAAGCAGTGCTTGCTAGTACAAGTTTTCCTATTGTCAGTGGTGTAAATGCACCACGCTCAACTTGACTCAGGTAACTAGGTGTCACTTTTAAAACCTTAGCCATCCCTCTTAGGGAGTAGCCATTAGCCTCACGGAGTTCTCTAAACCAAACTCCAAACTCATTTACTTCATTCACAGTTAAAATCATCCTCCTCGTCCTCTTCCTCGACATCCGGGTCATATTCAGACCCGTCGTCAAAATCCTCTCCAGCACACATCATTCCCTCTACCTGCATGTCGAACAAATCGACTTCGTCAAAATCCATTTTACTTACCTCTTTTCAAACTTGATTGTTGATAGGTTACTACATACGAAACGCAATGTCAATAGTGTAGGCTTAAGATAAGTAAAAAGTATTTTATAAAAGTGTTGCCAAAACACTTGACAATCGTGTAAACCCTAGACTATACTATTGACATCAAGTTTGGAAAGAGGAAACAAAAATCATGTTAACGATAAACGAAATTAGAATCGGTCTCGAAGACCGGAAAATCTTGGTCGGGAGAGACCTTACAAACGGAACCGAAATCAAGGCTTGCCTTGATTTGGACGAGGACATTGACAGCAACGAGGCAATCTGGATAAAGTGCCTTGAAGGAAATATCATCCAGTGGGGGAGCGTTGGCGTTACCTACTCGGAAGAGTTTGAAGGTTGTAGTTGGTTTACAAGCCCAGACTACATCTGGGAAACAATCAGCAAGTAAAAAGATTCTCTAGACTCGTCACAAATTGAACGAGTCTAGAGAATGTATAAGTAAGAGAAGGAAAAACTATGAACTATAACATTCCAGACATGACAACTTGGAACCGCCACCAGAAACTCCACTGGCATATGGTAAATCCAGAAATGAGCAGTTACATTCAAAGCAAAACGGCTGTATTGGAGTACATTGCACTCAAAGGGTGGTTTGTCAATGAAGAAGAAAATCGTCACATTCTGGTGAACATCATTGACGATGCGACGTTTGCTTTCAATAACTTCGTCAACTATCTTGAAAACGCTCATCCAACAGATGACTTCAATGAGCGTGATAGTCTACTTGAAAAATGTGCATATCCAAAGGCACTTTTTGAAGAGGCTTTTGAAAACATCTGTGCTACGTTCTTTGTGCGACGTGGTGAGTTTCCAGATGAAACCCTTGGCATCACGCTGAGTGACTTACACCTGAACTTCAAATACACGTCTCAGGATGACCCGTACGACCCTCAGTGGTGGGAGTTTAGGTTCATTGACGAATACCTAAACTCCAGCGTCTGGATTGGTGAAAACCCATTCAGTCCAGAGTCGGGCTAAAAGGAGCAACTGGCATGATATTCATTACATTGATAACAACCCTCACCTTGGGCATTCTGGGGCTTACTGGGTGGTTTTTTGACGCAATCAGTCAATACCAAGACAAGATAGACAGAGGAGAATAAGTGGCTCAAAAACAAATTGAAAAATAAACAAAACTACTGTTGACATCTGCTTTTTTATGTTGTAATGTATATACGTGGTTGAGATGAACGCCTCCTCTCAATCTAGTTCTGAAACTTGGAAGCGATAGCACAGAACTCTAAGAGTTAGAAGGTAGGGTGGAAGGGCTCACCAGTATTGAAAAATTCTGGTCTGGGATTCGAATACCAGCACACCACGGACTAACAAAAAGAGCGAGCAATCGGGCTCGTAACTGAGGCAGGGTAGTCTCCCGACTGGGCTCGGCTACCCACAAAAAATATATTTGAAAAAGTACTTGACAACTAAGTAAAGAGTGAACTATACTCTATTCAGTCAAGTTACTTGATAGGCTGAAATGCCAAACTCCACCAGCGTGACCCGGTGGTATGCGAGCCCGAGCGAGATAGGGCAAATGAACTCGCTGTCGTAGGGATAGTAAAAAGTATTCTAAATAGAGTCACTTACCAAATGTATGGGAATAGGCTGGGAAGTAGGACATACACGAAGTGTCCAGCCGTGAAATAGCCCTGATGGTAAGTGAATAATGTTTTACTAAAAATAGTTCACAAAGTACTTGACAAGTGCGTAAACAGTAACCTATACTCTGTACAACAAGTTGGAAGGAGGTTGTAATGCAAATAGTTCAATATGGTGGTGGGGTCGTAAAGAGAACCTGACCCCACTTAATGATTCGTAAACCGATAGCGGATATTGCACCGCAAAGACACTCTGACAAGAGTGCACCATACCGGAGTTGGAATAGACTGGGGAAGTAGGACATACACGAAATATCCCAGTCGTGAAATAGCCAACACGGTAGGTCAAAGATAAAAATCAGTGAGTGTGTCACTGAATACGCCAATCCGAACGAGGGTTGGTTTTTTTGTATTTGAACTTGCGAGTGAGTCAGGTGCTGATAAAGTCCTATTGAATCTCCTTCACTGAAGCCCCACGTTATCTCCTCAACGTGGGGCTTCTTTTATTCACCACGAACTGAAGGATATGGATACGCCTTATTCGCCTCTAGGAACCTCGTACGGAGGCGTTTTGTCTCAACCTTGGACTTACCTAGCACATAGGCATACTTATGTTTCTTTGGAGCCGACACTGGAGTTGCGATTGACTGCTTTTGGCGAGACAGGGCACGAAGGCTACTCTCAATGGATGACGGCACTCGAGTCCAGTCGATACAGCCATCATGAATCCAGTTGTCATCCCACTTGATTCCAATTTCACGGGCATAGAGTCTGTACGCTGACTTCTGTCTGAAGAACCTGTCTGACACTATCTTCCCGGTGTAAGGATTGATGTACCTCGTAGATGCTCCAAACCGATTACCAAGGTAGTAGAAGTTACAGGCTTGATAAATCGTGCCTAACTCTTTAGCGGCAGGGTCGGAATAAGCGGTGAACAGCCTGAACTCGGTGTTGGTGACCATGTCTCGGATGCACCACATCATCATCCGGCTGGCTAGGCACTTTGGTGACCACGACACACACGCTCCTCGGCTGATGAGACGCTCAATCCGTGTGTCATCCCCAAGCATCTTAGACATAGCGTTCGGGAGATTCATCAAAATCACCCCCGCAAGGATATGCCGCCCAAACAACCCCTGACTAGGGTCGAAGTAGTACGCCCCATACCAGTGCGTCGTGTACTGAGAGATTGTCCCAAGCCACTCATGCCTCTTGATGAACTCAATCGCCTGTTCCTTCTCCTCATCAGTCCGCATTAGCCTGAACGTAAAGTCGCTAACAGCCATTGCCGCTATGATTTCAGGCTTGATGCCAGACAAGGCTATGTCTTCAGTAAGATTGTTGTGTCTGATGTCGTATTGCCAGCAGTGAGGCTTGTCGTAAGAGCGGAGCGATGCTTCATCTAAGTCCGAATTCACAACAAGGATAGGCTCATTACTGACGGCACACTGAGGGATGTCAAAGAGTGGGAGTTGGATGTTGCTCATATAAAGAAAAACCCCGCATGAAGCGGGGTACGGAAAACACTCCGTTAGAGAAGACTAGTCATCATTCTGGAGCCAAACCCAAGGCAAGTCAATACGATTCTTCATGTAATCGAGGTCGTAGTCATCAGGCTTAGACTCAAAGAATTCAAGAATGCCGCCATAGTGCAATAGGCAAGCCCCGCACAGTGCTGTTACATCCTCGCCAAGGAAGACGTTGCATCCTTGACAACGAGAGTCGTACACGCCAGCGGTGTTTAGTGCCTTTGCAATTGCGTCGTCAACAACTCCGCTACAGTCCAACTCCACGTCGTACAACTCGTAAACCTCGGCTTTTTGAGCCCGAGTCATGTACATTGTTGCGAGAGCAAGCGAAAATCCATGTTGCCGCTCTTCATATAAAATGTCTTCATCTGTAATCATTGGAATCTCCTATGGTGGGAAGTATGGCTGGCTGGATTTCAACCAGTACGGAACACAAGGGCAGTTCTTTCGATGGTCTCTACCTCCGATGGTACTCGTGTCTCGTGAGAGAGCATCGTACCCAACCTACACTTCTTACTTGGATAGATTGTCGGATTTGCGTCAATCATCTCCAAGGTTTCAGTAAAAGATTGTGGATTGAACCACTCCAAGGTTGCTACCCTTATTTGAATCTCACAATAGATTCTAGCCGTTGTGGTCTTTTACTGGAGCAGGGATGCCTCCCTACATCAAAGTCGTACTAGGTGACTGAGTTGAACCCCTTGGGGTAACTCAGTCGCTCCAGTCGTAAGCCCGATTGCTTACACTTTCGGCTTCGGGGTGGCGTGGAATCGAACCTAACCGCATTCAGTCAACAAGCATTGTCAATCGGCTGGAGCCAGCGATTCAGACTGAATAAACCTTCACCTTACTAAGCCCAAGGGTACAGGAGACATTGTTCCAGCCTCTCAACCCGTGCGATTGAAACAGGAGTGTTATCTCAACCACAACAAGAGTATCGCACACAAAATTATCATTGTCAATAGTATATGTTTAAAATATATACACTATTATTATTTACAGAACACTTGACAACAGTGTAAATGTGAGTCTATACTCTTTACATCAAGTTTGAAGAGGTAGAAACAAATGAAGGCACTTACAGCATCAGAGCAGTTCCTGCTCACAACCTTCTCCGGTTGGGGTTACACGTCAGATGACGTTCATGCGTCGTATTGCAGAATCCTGTCAACGACAACTTTCACCAAAGAGGACTGCATCCGTATGCAACAACTCCTCAATGTCCTTGAAGTATTCAAACTCGAGGAAGCCCGTGAAATCGAGGAGCGTGAAAACGCTCTTGCCTCTGAAGAAGGCACATATGTCTGGGATAGAGGGTTCGCAAAGTAATGAAGTCTGAAATCCTTGATTCGATGAAAGCCGTGCTGATTGAGTACGGCTCACCTGAACTCAGTACGTCCTACCCAAACGTAGAACGACTGTTTGAAAGCATCAGAGTTTGGCAAAAAAAAACGGACAGTCAATCGATGCTTAAAATATTGTCTCAGTATTCTGGACGGAATACGCCACTTACTATACTGGAAGTACACGACATCCTCAGCCACATACGTCGCTGGTACAGAGAAGAATCTAGCAAATGAATACTTATCGTCTCAAGTTCCTAAGTCTCCTCAGTGAGGCTCTAGCGAGCCCACAATGGCATCCATTCAAGGGTGAATCATGTGAGGTTGATTGCCTTGGCTACAACGGCTGGGCTCCGACCTGTTATTGTGGAACCTACCGTTGTGAGATGTCTCCACAGGGTGAACTTGAAACAATGACCCTGTTCGTACAGGCACTAATCAAAGTCAAATAAGTATTTTTAAAAATAGTTTAATTTGCTATTGACATAGAGTATATCGTTGCCTATACTCTATTCAGTCAAGTTCGCAATCAACCTTTGGAGGAAACAAAAATGTTCACAGTCACTTTTTATACTTACTCACAAATCCTGAAGCAAGGCTTCAGCAACACAGAAGTCCACGATGACTTCTTCTCCATCCGGATTAGGGCAATGGCCCTCAACCTTCAAGTTACGAAGGTAGTTGATGTGGAAGGCGACGAAGTCAGCCTTGACATGGTTTGGGGAAATTAAGGAGAATACGATGACAAAAGTCATGAACCACTCGGAATACCAAGCCAAACTAATGACAGTGGAGTTCCACTCTCTAGAGTACATAGTCAAGGACTGTACCGCTGTTCTCGAAGCGTGGAAAGACCATCCAAATCACGGGTACTACTCGGACGAGATTCACTATTGTCTCGCTGAGATTCGGTATCGCAAAGACCCGAAAAACGCTCCACTCTGGTGGCGTAAAGCGATAAAGAAGTTGATGACCGAATCGGTCAGAGAGGAGGCATAAGATGTTCAACCGTGTACCGTGGGAGATTCCACAAGACGCTACAAGCGTCGATTACTGGGCTGGTGGCGGATATCCGCTCTACTACGTTGTTGATTCGTATGTAGCCATATGTCCAGAATGCGTCAACAACAATCTCAGCCTGTGCAAAGACAAGACCAACAAGGAATGGTTTGTAATGGGTTGTGAAATCAACTGGGAAGACCCATCCCTCTATTGCGACGCTTGTTCTAAGCGAATCGAATCAGCGTACGCTGAGGACGAGTGCGACAACAACAGCGAGCCCGACGATGACTCTTCATGGGCTGATGCGAACGCTCTTGCTTCCGCTGGATTCGGGACGGATGAAGACTACATCGGAGGGGATGGAAAAGGAGACGACTGATGAAGCCTAAGTCAAGACCTTCTCAATTTTTATAAAGGTACACCCGGCATTGTTATCACAAAACATCACAGCACGTTCTCGGCGAGAATAGACTTTTATGACAGCACCAGCCTTGTTGTACACTTCAAATTCAAAACGGTTATGGTAAGCACGATTAATCAATCGCTGACTAAGACTTGTCTTATAATGCTTGCCGTCTAAAGGTATATCTGACATGAAATCAGCCTAGCACACTATTAGTCTCTAAGTCAAATGTCTGGACAACTACTTTCTTAGTAACCGAAACATACACCCAGCAACAACCTCATCAAGGACGCACAAGAATCCGGGATTCAGTCCGTTAGGCTCGGGACAAGATTTCAAAATCCAAAATTGCCGCTAAGAAAAACACCAGACCGCTTTTTTACCCGGCCCCTCCGTCTAACAGATGAAAATACATAGAGACCACTTCATTCACAACACTAAATCCAAAATAAAAAATTAAACTTGCCGCCCATCTGACAACTATGGAACAATCAGACCGCTCCCTCCTTGTTAAGGACAAAATAATAAGGAATCAGGCACGACGGGGGCAAAAGGCAACGGATTACCATTCTAGGGCAGGGGTGATACGTTGCCTTTTTTGTATGTCGGTTTCCAAAAAAACGTCTCGGGTCGAGGGGGCATGGCTAGGCTTTTTTTTTCCGGCCCCTAAATGTGGCGGCCCCCTTTTCCTGCGTAGGGGTCATACGGGTTTATTTTGTAAATGCAAGTCAATACACTTGACAAGTGTAACACTCTCAATGTAAAATGTGTATGTCAATGGCTAAGCACCTTGACAACAAGCGGGGATATTTGGTGATGCACTTATCTCCGCTTGTATCTTAATCAGGTTAGAGGAGAAGACGTATGAGTTTACAGGCACGATTTGACCGCATTGAGATTGGTGACAGCACCCGTATAGGCGGGGTATACATCAACACTGAGACAGGTGAGATAACAGGCACGGTAGATGGCTACATACCTGAGCATATCGAGACGGCTGACGACTTAGAAGTTTTCTTTGACCGAGTAAGCACTAATCAGTACGAAGTTGACGCAATGAAGCGACGTTTGTCTGACACGGTAGCCCATATGAACGCTCTTATAGCGGATAAGCAAGCAACCATTGAGTACCTTATCGAGCGTTGGGGTGAAGAAGCCCGTGACGTAGCCAAGGCAAGCCTTGTAGAGGGTAAGACGTATCAAGGTATCCACGCCTCTATAGCATTCCGTAAGAAGAATGCATCCCTTAAGGTAACTGATGCGGATAAGTTTATGGAAACTGTTGGTAATGCTATACCTGACGCAGTGAAGGTAGTGCGTACACCGCTTATCAGTAAGTTACCTAGTCATATTGAGGCATTAGCCCTCATAAACGCTGAGTATGCGGAAAGCATTGGGTTGGCTGTACAACCAGCATCGGAAGTTGCAACGCTGAAGATAGGGGATTCAAAGATAGATGTCAGTTGAGAAGTTGGTTATAAGTGTTGAGGAGGGGGCTGTTGCTCCCTCCTACGCTACGTCTGGGTCGGCAGGGGCTGACTTACGAGCATTTACAGACAAACCTATACATCTGCTCAGCGGGTCAAAGGAAATCATCAACACTGGGATACGGATGAGAGTTCCTGAAGGATACGAAGTCCAGATTCGCCCAAGGAGTGGATTAGCGGCAAACTATGGGATTACGGTTCTGAATAGTCCGGGGACGATTGACAGCGATTACCGTGGGGAAGTTCGAGTCATCTTGTTCAATCACGGGAAAGAAGGCAGGGTCATTCAGTCTGGGGATAAGATTGCACAGATGGTGCTTGCTCCTGTAACAAGGGCTGAGTTCGAGGTTGGCGATGTTGATGTGGACACTCAGCGTGGAACAGGCGGGTTCGGCTCAACGGGGATTCAGTAATGGCGAAAGCAACACTTATTGACATTACGACAAACGCTGAACATCAAATGATTTACTGTGCTCGGGTTTCGAATCCGTCGAATCAGTCAAACTATGAGACGGGCGGCAAGTTGTTGAAGTATTGTCTTGACAACAGACACTGGAGCGTCTTTGAGATGGCGTACGCAACGGTTGAGGTAGAGACTGAGCGTGACATATCAGCACAGATACTGAGACATAGGTCGTTTTGCTTTCAGGAGTTCAGCACACGATACGCCAAGACGAGTAAAGCGAAACCGTTTGAGATACGACGGCAGGACATGAAGAATAGGCAATCGAGTCATGACGACTTGCCCGATGAAGTTCGTGACGAATACACGGAGCGAGTCAATGATGTCATTGATAATGCATGGGCACTGTACGAAGACATGATTCTGAATGGAGTTGCCCGTGAGACAGCACGTCGCATTTTGCCACTCTGTACACCTACGACGTTTTATATGAGCGGCAATGTACGGAGTTGGATTCACTACATCGAGGTGAGGACGCAACCCGGGACACAGAAAGAACATCGTGATGTTGCAATCGCAATAAGAGGGGCACTTGCACCTAAGTTGCCAATCATCGCTGAAGTTCTTGGATGGGAAAACAATGGCACGACGTAAACCGAAGGGCATCATAAACCTTGAACACGAAGACGTTGATGTTGCACTACTGAAGCATCACCCACGTAACGTGAACACAGGTGACATAGACACGATTGTGGAGTCTATCGAACGCAACGGATTCTTTGGCAATGTGATTGTGAACAAGAGAACGAGTCACATCCTTGCTGGGAACCATAGAGTGATGGCGGCAAAGCGGTTGGGATTCCTAAAGGTTCCAGTCACTTGGATTGATGTTGATGAGGATGAGGAGTTACGCATCCTTCTGGTTGACAACAGGACTGCTCGCCTTGGCTCTGATGATACTGAGGCACTGACCGCACTACTGGAAGAGTTGGCTGAGACGGATGCAGGACTGATTGGCACGGGGTACACGGACTACGACCTTGATGACCTCTTGCTGAGCCTTGAGGAGACTGAGGAAGAAGTCGAGAAGAAGCCAAAGGAACGGCAACCCAAGGAAGCCGATGAGGAAGATGTCGAGCCTTGGCATTTCGAACACTCTATATTCCCATCTGACAACGAGTTCGGTATTCCATTATTAGACGCAAAGTTGCAAGCCCGGACACTAACCCCACCCGTCGAGAAGTGGGGATACATCAGCCGTAAGGCAAAGTTCAACGGGACGTACCAGTTCTACACTGACGACTACAAGTTCTCAGCCGTATGGACTGACCCAACCGTCATAGTCAATTCAAAGTGCATTGCCTTCACCGAGTTGAACTACTCCACTCACAATCAAATGCCAATTGCCGTCTTCCTTTTTGACCTCTACAAGAAGCGGTGGATTTCACGGTATTGCCAGTCTTACGGTATTCAAGTTTTCGTTGACATCAATGTTGAGGAAATCTTCTACCCATATTGCCTACTCGGAGTTCCTAAAGGATGGGGAGCATACTCAGTCAGAGCGAACGTAACAGCCGACAAGGGCACAGAAGTCCTACAAGGCACAGTAGACCTAGCCCGTGAACACGCTGGAGACACACCACTACTCATGCTTGTCTTTGGAGGTGGAAAGGTAGCCCAAGAGTTTTGCCGCAATACACCCGGATTGTTCTGGATAGCCGAGAACAGTGAAGTCAAAACAGGGCGACGTAAGTCCGATATTCATAACGACCATAAAGCATCCGAGCAAGAGAATGAAGAGGCTACTGAAGAGGTAGACGAGGATTAGATAGGGGCTGTTAAGTGTATAGTAAAGGACATAACGTATGGATAAAATAAAACCGCTTCACTACCGTAATAGCGTTATACAACCTATTGACATCTGGCGAGACTGGGGACTGGAGCCTGATGCGAGCGTTGCGACGTGCATTAAATACCTAAAGCGAGCGGGTACAAAGGCTGGCGAGTTGAGCGGTGATGACTATTTGAAAGCAGTCTGGTTTCTTGTGAATGCCGTTACCGGGACATCTCAAGTTGCTGATGAAGTTATCACTCTCGTGAAGGAGCACTCCCTCTTTGAGTTTACGAACACGCCGATAAACCTCATTGACGAACAAGAGCAGTTAATGCGATAGTATGTGAATACTCTTTTCTGTAACCTGTTATTCTCCCCCAATGTTTATTCATTGGGGGATATTTTTTAGTTTCAGTCGCCATCGATGTAAGGTTCATCGTCTTCTTCGTTTTCGTCCAATGTGACTGGTTCACCAGTTGCCTTCGGTATGACCCTTAGGCCGGAACAAAGATTACAAGGGATGTCGTATACGCCACTCCGATAGTCTTCAAAGAATTGTTGGTCGTTGTAGAAGTCTTCCGCTGTTAACCCATTAGCGTCAATGCTTGGGTTTACGTGAGAACCATTACCGTTACACAGTGGGCAAACATTGAATTCGAATCGTACTGACTGCCGCTTTCCATCTTCGGTTCGGTCTTTGAGAATTGCAGTGTTGCCATCGAGTGTTTCCCACCAAATGTCATTCATCGCACGAATTCTGTAATCGGTGTAATAGTTCCTGTCCTCTATTGAAAAATATTCTTCCATTTGAATCTCCTTAGGTATGTGTTAGGCTGACCGCTTAGCGGGGCTGTATGAGTCTCGTAGAGACTGCTGGACTATGACAATCCCCTTGGTGTACCCGTCAATCCATGCGTAGGTTGATTCATACGAGGATGAGGAGTAACCACCCATCCTGTCATCAACTTTGATGTCTGGAATACATCCGTTTAGGTCACAGTCGAACCATTTCACCGTGAGTTTGAATTGCTCATTGATGAGCGGGTTAACACGGTCGATACAACCGATGATTATTTCTTTTTCTTTGGTTGTCACTTTGTTTCTACCTTAATGCACACATCTCCGAGACCAAAGATGATTACGTCATTTTCTACCCGAATGTCCTCGTCTTCGCATTCGTTGATTGCGTCAAGGGCTTCGTCAAGGTCAATTTTGTGCAGGCCTGATGGACTGCTGAGTTGGAGCAACATGCCTTCTTCGATTGCCCAAGAGGCTGTTGCAATTGCTGATTCTTTATTTGTCACTTTGATACCTTCTCTACCTTCTCGCCAAAGATGCTTAATTCACGGTATTCGGTGAAGCATTCCATAACCTTCTCAATGGAGGCTACACGGAATGGGAGTTCCATGATGTGGGAGCCCTCGCCAACAAAAACTGTCTTGACTACGGAATAGTCGCCTGTAGGTGACTCGTAGACATTGAGGTGAACCTGAACGGTTTTCCCGTCCGCTTCCATGTGCCTGAACTCGTGAAATAATAACATTGTTTTTCTCCTACCAACTTGATTGATTAGAGTATCGCACATGATATACAGAATGTCAATAGTGGAATCAAACTATTTTGATAAATATATTTTGTTATTATTATTGACACCTGATGAAGTCTGTGCAATAATTTACGCATCAAGTTCGGGTAGGAGAACATCGGAATGGAAACAATAAACTCAGTTATAGAACTTGCCATCGAGGCTATCTCTAGTGCTGAGAAGATGAAGAAGTACGAGGTGGTGGTGTCCGTCAACGGGAACATCGTGTCGCAAGCAGAGCCATACCACTGGGAATGGTTGGAATGCAAGTGGGATTCGGCTCGCATCGGTGTCCAGCAATTTATGGATGGTGAGACGGCAATCGAATACATTTTTACTAAAGGCGGAATAACATTCGCTTTATTCAAAGTAAGAGGCATGTAATGGATATCACGGAAGCCAATGGACTAGTCAGTGCATACGAAATCAAGAGGCGAGCGGTTGGTCTGTTGACGCTATTCGAGGGAAAAGCATGGGGAAAAAAGTTTACGATACAACAAGCGATAAATCCTGAGGCTGGGAAACAGGCTTGGCGAATAAAGCGGCAAGACGGGGAAGAGGTCTTCGTTACGGTTGACGGAGCGTTGTTCAGTAAGGACTACGGATACACCGCTTGGAGGGGCATCATGAAGAATGCTATAGACACTCTTCACAGACAAGGGGAAGACTCATGAAACTCGTCTTAAGCATCGCTGTCAGAGCGTTAGTCATCGGACTCATTGTTGCATCAGTCTCAATGATGACAAGCCTTTGGAACGGAGTTGGATTCATCGGCGGATGGACTCTTGCACTTGCCATTTTACTTGTCGCATTCACCATCGTCTTCATCGTCCTAATGAAACAAAGTTGGGATGAATACTTTTGGATGAAAGCAAACGGCTATGACATAACAAGGTTAAGCAGGGAAGATTACTTTTATGCAATGCAAAAAATGGAAGACGACCAGAGCCAAAAATAACATTGGTTTACCCTCGTCCTAGGCTTTATGCGTCTGGCAACAAGAAAGCCCCTGTACGGGGCTTGTAGGGGCTCCTAACCTATCACCCAACCTAGAGGGCTGAGCGATAAGAGCGGATTTCCATCCGCACTGCAACGTACGCATCGAACGAATCAAACTGAGTCATCAGGTACTTGACGACTTCACCTTCGCTTCCAGCGAATACGACTTCTTCGGACATCCGGCTCGTTCCATTCTCGAGAACGATGACGAATCCGGTTTCACCCGTGTTAGGGTGAATTGCCTTTGTTGTTTCAACGAATAGTTTCATGTCAATAGTATCGCATACACTTTTATCTATTGTCAATAGCAAATTCAAGTATTTATAAAAATAGTTTTACATGTCTATTAAACGCACACGAGTGCCCACCTCATCCGCTTTAACATAAATGCGAAACTGTCTCGACCCATAGACACGATGGTATTCGGTTACAACAAATATATAGGTGATTGTTTCATCCGACTCAAATCGATTTTTCCAGATGCCTTGGTAAACGCTATTCTTCCACTCGGATACAAACTCAACCTGATAATGATTACCTATTATAAAGTTCATTTTTAAAACCTACCGTTGACATAAGGTATCTTGCCTGTTAGAGTCAGTGCTGAAGAATAACCAACGACCGACACTTTGAGTACGGACGGCTGTAAGGATGATAAGGACTCTCATGGTAGTGAAAAGTAAAAAGAGGCATTTCGTCATACAGTGGGGTGTGGGCGGAGTCAAGAAGTACACATCAAAACAACACGCCATGAAGTATGTGTGTGAACTCTTACAACATGGAGAGCACTCAGTTAATGTTTTTGCCATTTGGGATTGCGAAGCCGACCGCTGGTCTTATGATGACCGTAAAGTTGAACAATTTATTAAAAAAGTTACGCATAAAGACCGCACTGAGTATATAAACGGCAACAAGGCTGATTTATTCGCATGAACTGGGAACTGCCATCAAGGACGTATGACATCGTAGTGGCTGACCCGCCTTGGAGTTACACAGGGCAACAGGACAAGTGGGGGGCGGCGGCAAAGTTCTATGACCTCCTCGACAACGAAACGCTGAAGACAATGCCTCTCCCTGACCTCATGCACAAGAACTCAATCCTATTCCTCTGGACGACATCACCACGGCTCGATGTTGCAATCGACCTCATCAGACACTGGGGGCTCACCTACCGTGGGATTGCTTTCGTCTGGGTGAAGACACGCAAGGATGGGAAGACTCCTATAGGGGCTCAGGGGGTTCGACCATCCATTGTAAAGCCAACTGCGGAGTATGTGTTGACCGCATCCAAACAATCAAAAGGACGACCCCTCAAACTTGCCGACGAGTCTATCCAGAACATCGTCCTTGCTCCAAAGCGTGAGCATTCCCGCAAACCAGATGAAGTCAACGAACGAATCGACCTCATGTACCCAACCGCTTCAAAAATTGAACTCTTTGCCCGTAGACAATGGAGCGATTGGGACACATGGGGCGACGAACTTGAAAAGTTTCCTTCGGTATAGCCAACTACATCTCGAGTACGTCCTTGACTACGACCTTGCCACCATTTCCACGAATGTAACGGGGGCAGTATGCGTGTAGGTTAACAATCAATCCTCCTTTTGGAAGACTAGGGACATCCCATAAAGCGGCATAAGAATCTTTTCTTCCATTCTTTATGAGTTTTTCTGAGGTGGTTGCAACATATGTGTCGAAGTATGAACCAGTCCTCAAAGTCAAGACATCCCTCGTCAGAACCCTAGCCTCAGGATTCTCAACAGACCTATTGAAAGTCACCTTGTTGTCACGTCCCGCCTGCCGATGATGTGTGTGTCCACGCCAAATAGCGTCCACTCCTTCAATCCACATCGAAGCACGGGAAAAGGATATTGCACCTTTAGTAACAGGGGCCGCTCCTCCTGCACCATGATGATAATGCATTACATAATGACCTATTCTATTTGGGTCACCTTCAGTAGACAGGTCAAGTTTTACATGAATAAATCCGTGATAACCGCCATACTGTATCTTCCCGTCATTGCCGTTCAACATCACAACAAGATGCTTGACTGGCTCGATGTGGTGGTATCTCGCAACACTATCATCATGGTTTCCATCGCCAATCATGACTATGTTGTCCTTGTATGGCTCCAGTATCTCGTAAGCCCAACGTAATGATTCACCAATCATGTCGTCACCAGCCTGAAACATTCTCGGGTGAAGGTTGTTGGCACGATATCGTTTGCGGTCTCCGGGCATAATCGCATCAAACACATCCCCATTGATGAATATCCGAGCGTTGCGTTTTTTAGCCAAATCCAGTTCATTTTTGATTAAATCGTAATCAACGTGAATACCACCGATGTGCAAATCACTCATCAAACACAATGTAAGTTCATTGCCGCTATGTACATACTCTATGACTGTCATTTTCGTTACCCCTGAAAAATCCTACAGGCATCCGGCTATACATGTATGTATGAATGTAGTTGCCTGAAGTAACGAAAAGCCCCTATTTGGGGCGACTAGAGCCTTGTGCTGTATATTTCTCCATCGCTTCTATAACCTCGTTTCGAATCAGTTCGATATCCGCTAATTTGAATGTTTCTTTTGACATCTTTAAGACAGCCGAGACGAACGGTTCGGCTTCTCCAAGTTCTGGCACTTTGGTCAAGTAATGACCAGCCATTTGATACATTTCATCCGCTAACTTCGCAATTAACAAAAGGTGAGTCTTGTAAGCACTCACCTCGACATCGGTCTTATTCATTCGGTTAGTCCCAGACGTTGGTATGTCCGCATTTATACCATGTGCAACCCTCGAACTGGTAGGTTTCTTGCCAGTATCCGACACCGTTTCCGTGGAGTGATTCATCCTGAGCCTCTTGTAAAGTCTTGTAGAATGCCCCTTTACCCTCAACACACAGACGACCCTTGAAAAACCATCCTTGAGCCCCGGATGGAAGGGTGAAGGAACTACTTCGCATTTGCGATGTAGCCCTTCAGTTGGTCGATGTAGAGCCCTTCAAGGCATCCACGGGAGTCGGTGCAATCGAATGCGTCAGTACCGTAGTTGTAGGCGATTGTGAAGCCCTTACCGCGACCCTTGATTTTGATTTCCGTGATTTCACGGTTGGCATCGATTCCGAATGCGATACCACGAGCGTTGATTGGGAACTGAGTGTATCCGTACACTAGAGAGATGATTGCGTTGACTGTTTCTGTATTCATTGTGATTTGCCTCTTCCGAACTTGATGAATAGAGTATAAGCAACGCTTTATGAGTTGTCAATAGCAAATTAAAGTATTTTTTGAATTACTTTTCAACCGTATACTTTGAACATGTCTTACTCATGGAATCTGAAAGTAGAAATCGATTGCCCCGAGCCTAGAATCTCAACGCCTCGCTATGTAGTAGCGGCAGAGGGCTCAACATGGGACATTCCACAGACAACATCAACCGCTTACATCTGTGGCGTTACAGGAACAGCGATGCTTGCACCACTACCTCATACATCCGCTTGGGATTCAGCCTTTACAGGGAACTATGCACGGTATAGGAAGGTTGACTACACAACATCCGCTAACTTTGCGTTATGGGATGAAGTTAGTATCGGGTTGACGGGTGATTATTTCATTCGCTCAAAAGGCATCAACGAGTTGATGGAAGTTAACGAGACGCTACCGGCAAATCAACCGATGTTCGTGAAATTCTTTATTCATGGAACTAAGAAGTCTGATAAGAAGGCAGTTTTTACATGCGGATGGAATTACAGCGACGCAAATACACTCATAATAGAAGTGTATGCAAATGGACACGTTGGGGTTAGGGTTGGAGGAGTCCTGAAAGAAGTTTACTCAGACTCAAAGGGGGCGTTGCTTGCTGGAAGCGTCATCAAGTACCAGCCAATATCCCCGGCAAACCAGTACAACACGATGACAATGATTCCGGGACGTAACCGTGACCTCCTTGTGTACACGTCGTGGGGAGTAAACTTTTGTCATACATTTGACAACCTTGCTGATGCTGTCGATTACGACCAGAACCCAAACGCAATATTGCCAGCGGGGAAATTCTATTGGGTCGTACCAGCACCAAACGCACCTATCGTCCAAGTAGCAAAAGTAAGGTTTGAGACATCAGGTACAGTAGTTGGAAAAAACATCACACTCAGAACTGTGCCTCCTGTAGGAACAACATGGACAGGATGGACTGGTGGATACAGCAGAATCGGCAAGAACGTAGGAGCCATTGGAGCGGTATTCACGGTCATCAATGATGATGGAACAACGTGGAACCCAGCCGTACCTCAACAAGCCGTACGGGCTAAAGTAGTCCTATCGGGCGATGGGACTGCAACGTGGGGCATCTACTCAATTGATATGTATTCAGCACCAGTAACAACAGTAACTGCAAATGCACCAATTGATATCACTTGTGCTATACAAAGCCTCAAAATGGGGGTTGAAGAGAATGGAACTGTCAACTGCAAGATAGAAACAAGAACAAATTTATTAAGTAACCTCTCCGTACCAAACTTCGCATATCAGTCAGACAGACCAGTAAGAATAGCAACGGCAGTTGGCGGTGGGGCATCATACTGCGACATATTCCGTGGCACTCTCAATGCTCCACAGATTAAGTATGAACCGGGCGACGCATCACTTAACATAAGTAAACTTGAGTTTGACGGACGTGACCGAAACCACGACTTTGAACTCACAACACTCCTTGACTCACTTCCGTACGACGGATTTACCCTTGCAAATTCTATTGCCGACCTACTCCTCATTGCTGGATACCAAGCATCCGATTACGTCATAGACGCTGACGCTTTCACACTTCCGTACTCACCACTAGTTTCAACAGGGAAGTGGGCTCTTGCTCCTGAACGTGGAGACACAGTAGCAAAGTGGTTAGAGCAAATTTGGAGCACTTACGCCCAAACATACTTTAAGGGATGGTTTCCAACTCTTTCTGGATACAAGTACTTTTTTGTTAGACCAACTTATCCGTCATCTACACCAGCATTGAATATCTATGCGTCAAGTAGCGAGGCTAGGACGGCATTACTGGCAACCGGGTTAACTGAGGCTCAGGCATCCAGCATCGTCTCATCCAGAACCTATCGTGAACTCGAACGATTCTATGAACCAGCGGAATGTAACCATGTACAAGTCCTTGGTGCTGACCCACGCCTCGACAAACTCATCTGGAGAAACTACAACGACGTTGCCTCACAGAATCCAACAACCGCACCTGCTTCACGACCTAGGAACTGGCGTGGAAGAATCGTTACAGTCCTCCATATCGACGAAGGCATTGTCACAGATGCCGCCGCTGACAAAGCCCTATCCGTACTTCAATCCCGACTTACAACTGGACGTGACTTAGTTGAATGGACATCCGACTTCCTCATCAGAAGCACTGACGACCGTCCATTGTGGGTAACAGATGTCGTTAGGGTATACGAGCCAAACTGGCAATCGATTACGACTCCGGGACAAGTCTACGCCCGTGATTACCGCATCCTGTCGATTCCAAATATTGAATTCATATGGGAAGCCACTGAGAACATTAGGTCGGCAAGATACCGAGCCATAAAAATAAACGAACTGGCGGTAGCGGGAGGCTAGTGAACTTGAACTGACGTGTACTTGCCTCTGATGCTCTGTAGGTAGAACTTGCCTTGTGACTCAGACTCACAGAAAGCCGTCCAAATCGAATGCGTGACATCGCTGTAGCACCATGTTGCACCATGTTTGAACGTCACTTGCATCATGCCCACCGCTTGGAATGTACCAAGGGTTGTTGGCGTAATGAACGACGCTGATAGAATCATGTCGGATTCACACACAACCGAAACCGTAGTCAATAAATGTCTTGTTGCCATATCTTCCCCTGAGCAAAAGAAAAACCCTCCGTATGAGGCTTGTGGAGCCCCATACCAACAGTCTCTACTAGCCTTCTAGCATCGCTTCCAACCAATCGGCTTCACCGCCGAAGTCTACGAGGATGATTTGCCATACCTCATCGGTGCTGGTTTCCCAGTAGTTACGGGAGAATATCATTCCCCGTCCGCTGAAAACTTTGACGAGAACGTCGTCACCGTGCTGAATAACTTTGACTTCCATTTTTTTCTTCTCTATCGAACTTGATGTCAATAGTATCACATGTCTTTTTATTGTTGTCAAGCACGATGTAAATAATAGTGTCAAAAATATATATTTTATATAATTCACAAAGTTGTTGACAAGTTGTTATTTACGTGCAATACTGTTGTCATCAAGTTCGAACAGGAGTTTTGAAATGGCAATAAACGCAGGTAAGCAGTGGGAGGGTTTTATCGATGCAGTCCTACACGAGGGCTGTGAGGGATGGCTTGAAGTCCATCCAACCACCGGGCAGGGTGGATGTTCAATCTGTGTGTCACCTTCCAGCACACACAACGCAACCTACATGGTTGCAAATCCAGACGGGTCGTACAGCAACTACAACCTTCTAGTTTGCAGTTGCTGTGAGTACAACCTCGCATACGGAGTCGAGCCTGATTATTCACATCTCGACTAAAATGTTGTTCCACACTATTGACAATGTGTTTATAGTGTGGAATACTCTAGACAATCAAGTTGGAGGACAGAAAGAATGGACATCGAAATCATCGCACATTCGTCAATTGTTGAGCAGGTCACTGCTCAATTCCCCGCTGAGGAGCGGATGTACGTTCGTCAATTCATTGACGAGTTGGTAAACAAAGAAGTCGAGAGACTTCTCAAGGAGAAGGATGGCGTGTTCATCCTGACGGGTTCTGTGCTTGAAGCACGACGACAAACCCGTAACGAGGGTAAAGCATTCGGTATCTACTTTGGTTAAGGAGAAGACTATGAAATTAACAGACACACCACTGACGTTCCAAGGGGTTGAACTAGGTGAGCAATACCGCCCGATAAGTCACATTATCCAACACTGTGAGTTTTTCATGAATAATCCTCATGCTGGACGAGGCTTCCTTGGAGGATTCATGACCGCTGTCATTGACAACAACTTCATGCAAGCGTGTACACGAGCGGACAACGATAACGGGCAACACCTGAAATTGATAGCGACATTCATGTATATGTACGGCGGATGTGTTATCGAGAAGCACAAGTAGTCAACCCGACATACAAAACCCTCCGTAAAAGGCTTCACAAGCCCCATACGGAGGGTTTTGACCTACAGCCGAGTTGATGTACCCATGCCATTTTTGCCAGTCTTGCGGACAATGCCAGAGACTGCCTCTTCCAATTGAGTAGGGTATGAACGAAGCGTTGACTCCGACGGACGGCTAAAACCTTGTGAGAATCTGTTTGTGGAGTTAGTGACATTTGGCATACCGCCACTACCCAACTCAGTGCCTGTTACGCCGAGTTTTGCTAACTCGCCACCACCTAATGTCTGAGTGCGAAGAGAAAGACGGTCGGCGGTTTTGCCAGTGTTTTCGGCAATCTCTTTCAGTGTGTTTGAATCTTCTTTTCCAATCCCAGCACCGGGCGACTCTTCTGTTGGCGTGTTACCAAACTTATCTGGAATCATCTCAGGGAGTGGACTAAGTGACTTACGAGCCATCTCATACATTCTCTGAGCGTCTGTGCCTACGTTACCAATGGCATTCTCAATACCATTTAACCCTGAGTAATCCACAAGGCCTTGCATAAAGTTTTGTATTCCAGCCCCTGCACCCGCACCTAATTCACCACTTGCTCTTTTACGTTGAAGTACAGCCATGTTAGCATCACGCTCTCTAGCGAACTTGCCTGTCCTGCCGTTCATTCCTTGTTCAAATAATCTCGTTGCTACAGCAGGAGCCAAAAACGCTTTCATAGCCCCAGTAGCAAAATCCCCTTTAGCAAGAGACTCGCCAGCCGAAATAAACGGCCTTATGCTACGCATTAACCCCCGGAACACATCTTCCATGAATAACTTGAGTACCTCAAAATAGAAAGTTATTTCATTGACTATGGTTGACCATAACTTGATGAATGTTGGAGCAAACTTGATACCTGCTTGTTGTACTGCATCATAAATCTTAGGTATGTTTGCAACAGCGGCAGTAATAAAAGTAACTATCCTAAGTGCAATATCACGGGCGGTAGACGTAATACTTTCAATATCAATCCCTCCCATTAAACTTTGAAGTGCATTCTGAACAATACCAGACTGACCAACGGCGTAAAATGCCTCACCAATACCAGTTGAAATTTTAGCAAACATCTCAATCAAACTACCCATACCCGGCATTGCGGAAGCAACCATCTGAGCAATGCCTTGACCAAGAGGAGCAAAAGCCAACTTGATGTCGTCTTGAATATTCTCAAGGTTGACTGCTACTGACGCTGTAACCCCCGGAATCTTCAACAACTGGTCATTGATTTTCTCAATTACACCGTAGATAGTCATTCCAGTTTCTTCCATGACTTTAGAGATGTCTTTACCTTTGGCTGAACCAAAAGCCTTCATTAACACTTGCCTAATTTGTGGAACACGCTCGGATAACTGACGGATTTCATCGCCTTCAACCTTACCCGCAGTAACCATCTGTTGAAGAGCAAGCATAGTCCCTTTGAAGTCAGCCTTGCCTTTACCGACGGCAGAGAGAGCACGACCTATACCAAGGATTGAGTTCCTTGTCTTTTCAGCCCCTAGTCCAGATGCTCTGAGCGACGTTGTTGCTTCCATGACTTCTTCAAGCCCAAGCCCCGGAAGTTTTGCCAACTCACGCAAGTCCTTGAATGACTTTCGATAGTCGGCGGCACTGTCTGAATACAATGCAAGACCACGACTCAACTGGTCAAGGCGAGAGAATGTACCGAATGCACTTTGCCCAACCTCTACAGCCATTTGTGCAAATGACATTCCAATTTGACCAACTGCACCTGCAACCTGACCCGCCACCTGTAAGACAGCACCCGCAATCTCGGCTACTTTACCAACAACCTGACCAACCACGTTCGCTACTGTGCCAACAATACTGTAAAAGACTTCATTGAACTTGTGTATAATACCGCCAACAATAGCAAATGGGAGAACAATAACGGCAACCATACCAGCCATTGCAACTGCAACCCCACCAGCGGTAGATGATGCAACTTTTGCTAGTGCCCCAAATGCACCACTAACGCCATTTATCCCAGCCATTAGATTACTTGCCATCCCCAACCCGCCTCCACTACCATGAAGAACGTTTGAAAATGATTTAAGTGGACTGAGTATGGAGTTCATAGCACCACCACCTCTGCCCCCGCCTCCACCCCCGCCTCCGCCACTAGAACTTCCTCCGCCCCCTCCTCCGCCACTAGGCAGACTAGTACTGGAGGAAAGACCATTGAATCGACGAATAGAAGCATTCAACCCATTCATTGATGTGGAAGCGGCATCAAGACGACTCTCTAGTTCACGAATATTTCTGATTGCTGTACGCACACCAGAGGAGTCAACATTGATTAGAAGTTCAGCGATTGTCATTTCGTACCTACCAGTGCCCTTGCTGTTACCATAGCCAAGTCAACCTCGTGCTTGTCCAGAATGTCAGCGATGAATGCAACTTCAGCCATCTGGTTTAAGTCTAAGTCAATTTCACTTGGATGCCTATGAAGATACTTGACGGAGTAGTACAAGATGTGTTGTGCTACTCCGTGGAGACGTTTCCCACGTTTTTACGTAAGTGTTCAACACTACCTGTCGGGAAGGCATCCGAGAACTGAGCGGCAAGGTGAATGAAAAGGTCACGATGGTCACGACCAAACTGACCAAGAGCCCTCCAAGGTTGAATAATCTGTCCCATCTCAGCCTCTGAAGTAACATAACAACGCCCCATCACCATTATTTGATAAAGCATTGCATCCTTAAATTCTGGGAATGCAATTGATGCGGCCTTGCTCTCCGCACCATCAGGAAAAAGGTCTGCCGCTTTAGGCTCCCTGAATGCAAGTTCGCCGTCCGTACCAAATGGACGAAGGTCGAATACGAAGTTTCCTTTTTGTTCAGGCAGTGGAACGGACTGAAGTTTACTAAGCATGAAGAATCTCCTTGTTTATTACCAACTGGAACCATGAGTTCCTAACTGGATTGTACAAGTCTCTAGTACCGTTCCGTCAAGGTCAAGTGATAAACCTGTTGATTTGATTACACCCTCATCCTCAATAAACTGAGTTGATGCGTCGCTTAATGTAATCCTAGCCCGTATCTTCACCGGAAATCGATGAGCGTTTTGAAGCAAGTACCCACCCGTTGAAACATTATTATCAACGAGTATCTCGATGTTAATTGTTCCGCTACGACGAGTCATCTGTTGTTTCGACGATGTATCACACAATGCCGCCAAGTCAATAGATTCAGAATCCACCGACCGCTCATAAGAACGAGCAATACACATAATTTCACGAGCCGTTCCAGAATAGGTAGGAGTGTTCCCATTCTGGATGGCAGTAGCAACCCACATTGTTAGATAGACATCCCGAGCGATTACTCTAGCCATTCAATGCTCCTAACCGAGAGCGTCAACAGCAGATGCTATTGTTGAATATGGACTTGTGCCATTAGCACCGTCAACACCTAGCGTAATTGTAACCTGTTCAGTAATACTGCCGTCCGTCTCAGCACTTGTACTCACAGATGCAACCAAGCCTAAGTCGTTCAAACGGGTCTGACCCAAATCAACGAGAACATTGACGTACCAGCCTTCTTTTCCTAGAAATAAACCCGCACCCGACACCGTGTTGTAGTCAAGGTTCAGTTCCATCTCAACGGTTCCACTCAGACGAGTCGGTCGATTGAATTGTTGTAAGTCGCACATTGCACCACTCTCAACCATACCAATTTCGGTAGAACGAGAATATGACTTTGCACGACAAGCAACCGTCGTCGTTGCCGTGTACTGAGTAGACGAACCACCACCAGTTGTTGCGGACGTGTTATTGATGTATGTACTTGGAGCAATGAATGACCCCGCCGTACCAGATTGATTGCCAAGAAACGTAACGCTTATCGTAACGTCCCTACTTATTAGTCTTGCCATTAATTAATCCTATGCTACAACAGCAGTCGTAAGGCCGGAGTCTCCATCAACGCCAAGTATAATGGTTGCTTGCTCGGCAATGCTACCATCGGTCTCAGCACTAACACTAACACTGGAAATAATTCCAATATCCGTGATGACAGTGTGGCTCAAGTTTACAACAACACGAACAAAATAACCTTCCTTGCCAAGGAAGATGCCATTAGCACTTACCGTGTCATAAATAAGGTTCATGTCCAGTTCAATTGTGCCACTAATGCGTGTTGGGCGGTTGAATTGTTGTAGGTCACAGAGTGCCCCACTTTCAACCATTCCAATCTCAGTGCTTCTCGAATAGGACTTAGCCCTAGTACAAAACGCAGTTCCGCCGCCAAATGTCGGAGCCGTAAAACCAACAGCCCCCGCATTGTTTCCAATTGTAATCGTTAGGACAACGTCCTTAGCAATCAGCCTTGCCATAATTTACTCCTAGACATCCACACTTATGTAGCACCTATACGTTGATGCTACGCCATATTCGACTCGAGCGTCGGCAGTGTTAGTGACAACTACTTCAGACCCATCACGAAAGAACCACCATCGGTGATTATTCTGAGAAATCTGGTTATCGAGTAACACGTCAATTCTATTCATTATCGCCTGAAGTTTTGAGAGTGCAATCGCTCCATCTTGTCGGTGATAACCCGTAATAGTCATGACTGGATACGTCATGATTCGATTTCCACACAAGGCACGTTCATCAGTTCCAGAAGAGATAAGCGAAACAACTACCAACGGGACGACTGGAGCCCTTTGGCTGATAGGGTCTACCTGAGGAGCCATCTCCATATAAATGCCTTGTTGATGACCCGGGACACGCCCGTCACCAGCAAGCAAGTCTTGTAATGTTGTGTCGGCAGTGAGCGTTTGATAAACCCACTGAGATACGTCAAACCATTCAACTGACATTACAACAACCTCCGTTTAATATCAGTTAGACCGAGACTCATTACAACCTCAGCATCCAATGCCGCCTTCTTCATAAAGAACCTAGGTCTATTCGTTGATGAGCCATACTCAACAAACTGTGCATAATCCTGATTCGTGTATACAGAATACTTTTCCCCGCCATAAGGGCTGATATCCGAGGATATCTGGATTGACTTCTTCAAACGACCAGTATCAACAGGCACGTACTTCTTTGCTTTCACATGAGCCACTGTGGCTACCTTATGTGAAAGCATATTGACCTCCTCAAGAGCCTTGTAGACAGGGTTGAAATTCTTCTTAAGCATTACAGTGCCCCTACTCTTATGTTGACAGGCCCGTAGATTCTCACCCCCGGAGACAATGTGTATCTCACCTTAAGGCGATACATGCCTGCCGTACCCCATATTGCTGGAGGAATCACCTCAACGAAACCAATCATGTCGGAGAGGATGTTGACTTGCATACCCGTGTATCCACCAACGCCAAACGTATACTCGACACCACTGTAAGCGTTGTGGACGATGCCAACGACAGTGCCACCAGCAACGGTAAGGTCTGGGTTAGAACCGTCGGCATTGAAGAGACGGAAGTAGAGAGGCTTCCTATCGCCAACCGTCTGGTAAATCAGGTTCGGTGTATCAATGTCTTCACTTAGGTCAGTAATCACAGCACTTCTAAGAGCCGTGTTTGCATTTGCAAGGATAGCCAGTAGTTTGATTGTGACTACAGCCCCGTTCGTTCCACTCGCACCCCGCACGACGACCGTTACATCATCAGCCCCTGAAGCAACTGCCGCATCAGGTAGGTCAAGACGATAGATTCCGGGCATATTAACGGAATTAACCTCAGCGAATCCTCCCGCTACCCAAGCCTGTGTAATCGTACGAGCCACCAACGGAATACTCACGGATGTTGAACGAGTTCGGTTGTATCGAGCATTCAGTCCCGCTGTTGTTGCCGTTAGCCCTGTAACACCTAGGTAGAGTTCGATTGACTGGGAGGTTGAGGTGGGAGCGATTGTGTTGGAGGCGTTTCTTTCGCTTGGCACAAACGTACCGACAGATGAAATCGACCTATATGTAGTCGTCCCCAAGTCAGGGGATGTGCCAGACCAAGGGAATCCATAAAGGTCAGTCGTCGGGCTAGATGCACTAATACCAAATGACGTATTACGGCTATTAGGAGTCGTTCCAAATGGTATAGCACCAAATCCTTGGAGCAATGCTTGACCAAGGTCAAATCCAAGGTGGTCACTCGTGATTGTGGAAGAGTCTGAATTTACTCCAGCCAAGTTTGAACCACAAAACAACAGGTTATTACGTTGAATGACTACAGACGCACCAGCAGGGCTGTAAATCCCAACATTAGATAGGGCAATAATACAATTTTGAACGATGTGAGGAGTAGTTGCATTTCCCCCACCTACTTGAATTGCATTGGAGGTGCTTTGCATGACGATGCAGTTTGATATCGTTACGGCATTTGATAGTGAGGAACTAGCAACATTAGTGCTTATGAATATTGGAAAGGTATTTTGCCAACCGTTTCCTTGAATACGATTATTACTAATCACAACACCTGAGTGACCAGTCGCACCAGTTTGAGCCTGAAGGTTGACGAAAATCCCGTAAGCACATCCAAAGATTATATTTGAATCAATTAGAATACTATTCCCAGTCGTGAGCGCAGTTGTACCAAAAAATATAGCACCACCAACAGCACCACCAAGGTAATAACTAAATATGACGTTCTTGCGGATAGTAATGTTAGTCCCAGAAGTTGTAGATGAAATGGCATACGTTCCACCAGCGGCATTGTGTTCGATAAAGAGATTCTCTACCGTAATGTAACTTTTGACATTGAGGTTCAATCGGGTTGCACTAGCACTATAGGTGATGTCTGAAGTAGCACCTGTTAGTCGGACGTTACCAGCCGTTAGCGTGGGAAACTGAGCCGCTGTAGGGTCACCAGAAATGATTAGGCGGTTTGCACTCGTAGGAGTTATCGTAACCGTAGGACTTTCACGGTAAACGCCCGGAGCAATGTACAAGTAGTTATCACCAGCCGTCAGAACCATATTGGCTAAGGCATAGGTTATTGTTGCCCATGCCAGAGATGGGCTCGTACCAGCGTTACCGTTACCGCCATCTTGTCGGACGTAATACGTTGCCATTACTCCGCATCCCCAGACATGATTTGCTGAGCCATCGTGACTGCAAAACTTTGTACAGTATTCATTTGGAAAAACTCGTCTTGCCTAACCCACCACTCATTAACACTCGTTCCATCTTCACCAAAGGTCGCGACAAGTATGTCGTCATCAGTAAGTATGTCACCGTATACTAGCCAGTCGGTTGAAGGTGCTGGTTGTTTCTCGATTCTGAAATTCTGTAGGTTCATTTGTTATCCCCGACCGTTACCATTGCCGCCCCATACGTTTTCATAGCCATACCTATGGTGTACAGGATACTCACCTTGAATACCCCTATTTCACTCCAAGAAGGAGTAGGGACAACCTCAATAAGCCCAACCAAATCAGGTAGTACATTGACAACCCAATCTGTTTCAATGCCGTCAACCAAGCACACAAGCGTTCCACCTTCAGCATATAAGTTAGGATTAGTTTCATCAGCATCAGCCAGCAAGAAATACATCGATTGATTGCTATCAAGAGGACAATACATCTTGGTATCCGATGATTCGTACTCACTTAAATTCTTAACGATAGACATACTCTCTCCAAACTGTTGACAAGTGAAATTTTGTGTGTTACACTTTCACATGAGGCAATTGTACGAGGTATCTTGTGACCGTGCATTGCAAGTCGTTGTACTAGAGTACTTGCAATCAGTCGCACTGTCCAAAATGGGTGAAGAGTGGCGGGTTTCAATGACAGAGCCCAATGCTTTTTTGGATTACATTTGGTGGAAAGATGGTGTCGGCATTCATCACGCCGAGTTGAAGAGACGCAACACCGCTCACAACACTTACCCAGACTACATGATTAGTTCGTCAAAGTTACTGAAGATTCAGTCGGAGTGTCATCGAGGTTTCTTGTTCGTCATCTTCAGTGATGGGTTGTTTTACAAGACGATTGACCGTGGAGAAGAGTTTAACATCAAGCACGGCGGACGGACGAAGGCAGTTCGTGACAAATGGGATGCAAACGGGGAAGACTGTGCCTACATCCCTCACCAGCAACTCAAACTTGCCGCTGGCTGGAGTGAGTGGTGGCAACTCCGTGCAAGGAACGCCCTACACGGAGTCATTGACAAGCCCTAGCCATCCATCAACGCCAGTTGCACACGGTCGTGAAGCATCTGTGCGATTTGCTTAAGTGACGCTTGAAATCCTCTGTCAGCAACGACCTGAATGATAGTCGGTTTCTTTGACCCCCACTCAGCAACCGTGATTGACTTCTGACTAAACTGATACATAACAGACAATGCCGCTTCCGTATCACTTGGAAGGTTGTGGTGATAGATGAGATTCATCTCGCTTAATCCACATACCAACATCTGGTACTGAATTTGTGTCATCACGTAGTCGCAAGGCTTTCCGGTTTGAGCAAACTTAGTCGAGTAAGACTTTCCGCACTTCACTTCTAGTCCATGCCACCGACCGTCAACTTCAACCAGCCCGTCGAGCGACACCCTCATAAAAGGCAGTTCAACAGACTCAGCACATACTGGTTCAAAAGCCATTCCAAGGACGTTACTCGCATAGTCACGAGCATATGGTTCAAGGATTGTGCCGACCTCCATCGCCATTTTGACTTGATATGGAGGATTCCAAGGCTCACTCAGTCCGAGTTTGTCGTTAACTATGTCATCGAAGTTGTGCTTTGTCACAGCCGATGCAACTTCCGTTGCCGTCACGCCTTGCTTACGCCAATTGAGCCACTCTTGAGTTCCCTGTTCTAAGTCCACTGTACGAAACAATTTCATTTTAGTTTTACGTCGTCTTTCCGCAACCATCGCATCCATTGTCAATCACAAGCACTGTTACAGGCTCAGGGACGATTGGAGGCTGTACGGGCGTTGTAGAGGCTCCAGAGACTATCTCATCGATAACCGCTTGCCCCTCGGTTTCAGTTGGGTAGAACCCATCAAAAACCTTTTCCAGTTCCGTGCCATCATTCATCATAACGCTCACGTACCAAGAGTCATTGTTCATGTCTACTAGTCGTGTCGAGTTGACCGTATACGGGAAATTAATCATTGCCATAAGAGACCTCCATTTGATTGTAGCCCTGACAGACTATCCGAACACCAATACTATTGCCACGAGTTTCAATAGTATTACAAAAATATATTTACCAATGTTGTAAAAAAGACTTGACAACGCTATTTACGTGTAGTAATGTATTTACATCAAGTTCACGTAGGAGAAACGACAATGGAAGTACTCACAAGCATCATCAACATGAAAAAGGTTGACATCATCCTTGCAGGGAACATCGCTATTAACTGTGGTGACATCAAGGTGATGAATCGCATCCAGTCTGAGGCAATGTATTGGAATCGACATCGTAATGACATTGACGTTGACCTCGTAATCGACCTTATCGAGGCTCAAATCGACAACCTGATGGAACGTGATTTCGATGTAGACCACTTCGTCAAGTTAGAGTTGGAATTGGAGGCGGGACGCTAATGTTCCTTTACACGCTAAACGGAGTGGTTGTTGAAATCACTCCCCTGACAACAGTTGACGGTTGGGACGTGTGGAACGTCAAGTCAACAGAGAATGGCACAGTCCGTGAATGGCACGGATTCAAAGCCCAGCATTTTGACCTCAGGAACCTCCCAAACGAGGCTATTGAGTTCATTATTAACGACCTTAGAACGTATTGCTAGGAGAAGACAATGACAGCACAACAAATCAACAACCTTGAGGCGGATAGAGCCGCATACGAAATCTTCATGATGATGGGACAGGAGAAGCGACTATTCACAGACCAGTTAGTCGCCCTAGCCAAGGATATTGCCAAGGCTGGAGAGCAAATGCCAGTCTTCTACAAGTACGCCCTACACGTCCTTGACCAGTGGTACGGGTGGGAGCAAGACCCGCACGTAGGCGAAAGCAAAGAGGTTATGGAACTGAGTTTTGAGTATGCATCCAAGTACGCCGAGGCAACCGGAATCAATTTACAATAATAGTTGACAACAAGGTTGACATCCAGTGTAGAGTGTGGAATACTCTAATCAATCAAGTTCGGGAGACAACACAATGACATACACAAACCGCTACGAAGACACGCTGACAATACTAGGAACAGAAGTCTATTACTTCATCCCTCACCTCAAAGTACTCCCAGTGGTTTACGCCAAGGCAAAAATCATCCGCTATGACGGATACCTTCCTTCCTACATCGAGTTCCCCCTTGAAGGTCTCGACATCAAGAATCTCACCGATGAGCAAATCAATACCATCACCGATGAGGCTGACCGCCGTGCTGGTGTGCACCTCATCTAAAATATATTTATCGCACCTATTGACTTCTTGTTGATAGTGTGCGATACTCTAAACAGTCAAGTTCGAAAGAGGAGAAAAACAATGAACGAAATCACCATCACGACCCCGGGTCGCTACGCTGTAATCAAGGTCGCTACCGGAGTGACATCCACGTTTGTCTACATGGCGGACGCAAAGTTTGATGCTCGCAACCACGGTAGCACGAGCATTATCGTTGACTTGGAAAACCAAGTCATCGTTGACGTATACGACGGAGAATACGGACACGTCTCCATCGGAATCAACGGTCTAGAGCACGAGGAAATTGGCTAGGATACCACCCACGGAAAAGCCCCCGATTTGGGGGCTTTTTTATTGCATCGATTAGATATGCCAACGAAGTGTAAAAACGCCTGTACGGGCATTCTAGAGGCTCCTGACAACCATCCTTAGAGGGCCGAACACCTGAGTGCCATCGTCATCAGTCCGATTGACGTAAACCTTGTATGTTCCGGGCTCATTCGTGTACGCTGTTGACAATCTGAACGACAACCGACCACCATCGACATAGAGAGGAGTCGTTGTAGCCGAGATGACTACACCGCTACTGTCAGCGATACTCACGGACGTTGTTGCACCAGTGAGAGGGATAGACACGCCGTCGGCATCTTCTAGTGCTAATTCAATGTCGTGTTCTGAACCCTGAACAATGTCAATGATATTGTCTTCAACACGGTTACCACGCATTCGAGTGACTTTGAACGTACCCATACGAACCATGAGTGGTGCTGGAGCCGAGAAGCGAATGTGCGTGATAGATATGCCAAGACCAGTAAGACCTTTACCAACGACCGCTACACCCGTCGTACCGGAAAGAAAAGCGGCATTCGGAACATCGAGGCGATAAATCCCCGGCTGATTGACCGCATCTACTTCACAGAACCCACCACTGACCCAAGCACCAGTTACCGTCTGTGCTACCGGAGTAATCAACACAGATGCCGACCTATCCCGAGTGTATGAAAGAAGTAATCCAGTTGTCGAGTACGTTAGCCCAGACCAACCAAGGGAAATGTAAATCGTCTGACTAGTTGTATTTTCAGGCACAAAAATCGTTGACTCAATCCGCTCAGATGGTACATACGGGACAGTAGTGACCGTTGCTGAATAGTTATTGAATGCTCCAATATGAGGAGTGCCATTACCATCCCAAGCATTTCCAAAGATGTCAGTTAGCGGAGTTCCCGTTGCACTGTATCCGGCAAGACCCGCAAGGGTTGGGATAGTTGTGCCAACGAGTGTCCCTGAGTTTTTAATGAACGGATGTGGGTCATGATAAGGATAATCGTATACTGAGCCTATTTGATAAAGCCGTGCAGGAGCATCAGGAATATTGTTATAATCAAACATGTCATCAAGGTTTGATGTAAATGTTGGCGTTACTCCAGAGAAACTCACATTTACGTATGAATTGTTCTCTACAACATAATTAGAGCCAAGACAATTTGTGCCACCCAAACCACTTGCGGCGAAGTAATTGTTTCGTAGAATGACGTTTCCACGAGTATTAGAGACACTACCAGAAAGATTATAGTTGTTCACAAAATATATACCTTGAGGCCCAGTAAACAAATTACTAGTGTTTGTTACATAAATTGCCATCCCATAGCACCTGTCTACTGTCATGTTATAGGTATAGTTTGCGGCAGGAAGAGTGGTCTGGTTATCGTTCCAAACTGACTGCACACCTCTCCCAGCATTGAAACACTGTGTGAATAAGATATTACGTGTGACTGATGGTGCATGAGTAACAAGAACTACATCAATCTGTTGCTGTCCAGTTGAAAGGAATATGCACTTCCTAAACGTCAGGTTCGTCCCTGTCCTTGCATGAAATACTGGCCGCTGTAAGTATGCCTGTTCAAATATTATATTTTCCCAAGTCATGAAGTTCTTAAAGTTCAGGTCAATCATTGGAGTCTGAGCACCAACACCTGTACCTGCATCACTTCCAACTCTACTGGAGATGAGGACACGAGCGGCAGTCATACCGGGAAACTGAGATGCGGTTGGGTCACCCTTGATAAACGTCTGAGTTGTGTATGTCCCAGCAACAGTTATTGTAGACACACGTCTGATATCACCCGGAGCAATCCACAGCGTGTCACCAGAGCCAATGCCAGTCGCACCAAGAGCCTTCTCAAGTGTTTGCCAAGCAAGTGCCGTTGTATAACCTAACCCAGTGTTTGAATCATTACCATCAAGTCTTACGTAATATGTTGCCATTAGAGTGACCTTACTACCATTCGAATAGGGCCAAAGATTTGTACGTCATCTTGACCGCCATTCCGTTCAACGTAGATTTTGTATGTCCCAGCGATATTAGTGTAAGAGGTAAGGAGAGGGAAGGTGAGCCTTCCACCCGGTGCATAGACAATCGTACCTTGTGTAGGGTAGGTTGTACCAGCGGCACTGACGACACGAACCCATAGCGTGGTATTCGCAATCGAGACCTCTCCGCCTTCGCTGTCAAGAAGGATGAGTTCGATGTCATGGCTTGCTCCTTTAAAGATGTCAATAGCGACATCTTTGATGCCTACTCCTCCAGCACTGTTGAGTTTGAATGGGCCCATGCGTAAGTCATATGCTCCGATATCGCTTAGTCCCAAGTCAGATGCATCATAGGGGTCGTACAAAACAACGAGTATTTCACGGTCTGTTGGGTCAGCCCCTGTAGCCGAGGCATGAACAACCAGCGAGCCAGCCGTGTCCGTATCCGTTGCCGTCGGTGTCAGTTTGTACCATCCGTATCCAACCTCAGTCACAGTTCCACTTGGAGTAATAAAACTACCTCCATTTTTACTGACAACGACAATAGGAGTTTTGCTGATTGCTCCGGTAATGTGGTCGGTGGAATTGATAAGAAGGAATGGAATAACCTTACTTGTGCTTCCTGCTTTTATTGTCAGCATTTATGTTCCTGCCTTGTCATAACTCTTTCTCCAAGTGTACGCCGGAAAACGATTGTAGTTGCAGTCGTGTTCGTTGCGTAAAGATTTGCTACACCAGTAATGCTGGTTTGCGGCAAGAAGAGTGGTGGCACTGTAGGTAATGACGTAGAGGCAAAATGGATTACAAGAGATGTACTTCCTACTTGACCAACACCTACAATTGCACTTGAAATACCATTGCGTTGTACTGAACCTATAGCGGATACTTGTGCTATGCCAATAATCGAAGATGAGCCAACCCTAATGCTACTCAATGAACCCGTAATCGATGCCACTCCAACTAACGAAGCCGTGGGGAACGTGGTCTGTGGAACAGCATCTATAGTTGCCAAACTCAAAAGACCAGCACTACTACGAACTTCAGTTGAAGCACTCGATGACACCGAACCCACTGCCGTCATCCCTGACGATGCAACAGTTACGTTACGCCCAGTCCCAAGAACCGTACCGACTCCAATCAACGTAGACGAAGGCTGAGCGATAATACGCCCAATCCCATCTGTTGAGGCGATTCCGTATAAGGAAGCCGAGCCTGATGTTTGTTGTCCGGGGAACCCAGTAAGGATAGCCACTGCACTTAAAGCGGCACTTGAAGACTGGACATTAGTTGAATTGGCAGTGATTGTCCCAACACCAGTTATCGAGCCGGATGCAAGTGATTGCTTTGATGCACTTGCACTTACAGTTCCAACCCCAACGAGTGACGCTACACCCGACTGAACAAAAATAGTTGATGAGGCTGACATCGTAGCGATGCCAGATAGTGATGAGGTTGCACCAATGACATCAGAACCAATGGCTGAGACAGTTGCAACACCAGACAGTGAAGATGTTGGGGACGCTATGTGTAGAGCGACGGCACTGACAGTCCCAACTCCAATGAGTGATGAGGTTGGCTGAGACACGTTTGAGCCGACCGCCGTAATGGATGCAACCCCACTGATTGAAACAGAGTTCGCATAAACAACATTGCCTTGCCCGACGATTGTTGCTGTACCCGTAATGCTTGCTGAACCGAAGGCTCCGACGCTTCCAACTACAGATGCATTAGCAAAAGCCGTAGCACTTGCAAGAGGAGTCATCAGTTTAGTAGCATTCGCCGTGATTGAACTGACGGCACTAATGGAGGAGGTGACCCTATGTTCGATGCCACCGTTTTGAGTTATGGTTGCAATGCCACTCAGGGAAGATGTTGCCCTCTCTTCAACACTACTAACCGACGTGAGGGAGGCAACTCCAGTAAGGCTTGCTGTGACACCACTTTGAACAAATCCTACGGACGAGAGAGTTCCAACTCCACTGATTGAGGATGTGGTTCCATTCGTCTTCTGTGGCGTTGCCGCTATGCTTCCCACACCAGAAAGCGACGTATTCGCACCCGCAATAAGTTGACCAACACCAGCCGTTGACCCTACCCCACTAACGCTTGACGAGCCATAAACCTCAGGAATACCAACCGCACTGATTGATGCAACCCCAGTGATGGACGATGTGGCGGTAACAACATTCTGTGAGACTACAGTGCCAACGGCACTAACAGAGGCGACACCCGTAAGAGGTGAAGAAGCCCCTATGACATTCTGTGAAACCGCACTGATAGTAACCAGACCCGTGATTGAATCAGCATTAGCATAGGTGACGTTACCGACAGCCGTGACCGTTCCAACACCGGATATTGATGAAGCCCCATAAACCTCAGGGATTCCGACCGCTGATATGGTTCCAACTCCAGACAGTCCGGATGTTGCACCATAGATGTAAAGAGCAGTTCCAGAGGTCGAAGCAACACCCGACAACGATGCCGCACTGTTTTGCTGTCGTATTCCAGCACTAGTAAGCGTTGCTATTCCAGATAGTGAAGAGGTTGTTCCTGCAATGTATGTTGAGGAAGCCACAACTGTAGCCACCCCTGACATCGACGATGATGGCTGATGATTGTTACTTCCAGCCCCCGTGAGCGTAGCCACACCAGTTATGCTAGAAACGCCTAGTGCCACACCCGATGTTTGACCCACAACGGTAGCCACACCAGTTAGCGATGATGTGGTTCCGGCAAGGTATGTGGACAGACCTGTTGTAGTCGCAACACCAGTTATTGATGCAGTCGGTTGAATAAAGTTATTTGCAGTAGATGATAATGAGCCAATCCCTGCTAGTGTTGGTGCTGATGCAAAGATAGCGTTACCAACACCGGATATTGATGCAACTCCAGACAGAGACGCTGATGACCTAAGTTCGGTAGTTGCAACAAATACAGCACTACTGAATGCAGTTGCAGTACCTGATGTGGTTAACAAATTTGTGCTATTTGCTGTAAGTGTGCTAACGGCAGTTAGAGAAGCCTGTCCAAGTGTCAGCGAAGATGCAACAGCACTGACAGTACCAACCCCTGAGACGGACGACGATACGAGTCTTAGTCCAAGCGATACCCCCGTGATGGTTCCAACACCAGAGATTGAAGATGTCGGTTGAGCAATAACTTGCCCTACTGGAGTGACCGAGCCAACGCCTGACAAAGACGACGTAGGCTGAGCAATGAAGTTTGCTGTAGCCGTAACAGTCCCAAATCCAGTAAGCGGTGAGGTTGGCGTATGTAAAACACTAGCCGAGGCTGAAACAGATGCAACCGCTGAAGAAGGAGATGAGCCGACAACCAACAGGCTCGACACTGCCGCAACCGTAGCCACGCCACTGATACTTGCGGACGAAGTGTGAACCGTGCCTCCACCACTGGCTCCGAATGAACGAAGGAACCATCGGAAGTACGAGTAAAAAGACGGGCCTACAACTGGGTCTAACGCTGGCATGACTCAGTGTAATCCGAACTTTGGATAAGTGGTATATCTTACTTTAAGACGGAAGCCGGGACAATATCAAACAAGCCCCTTAAACGACGCAGGGGCATCGCCCCGAAAGGTTTTGCCCCTAACGCCAATCAAGTTCCGCACGGGGAGAGTACAAGTACCCTCAGCAAATTTAAACCAGTTTTTTTAATAACTAGTATTTACGGTGAATCACCCGTGCTAGGAGGTTCACTTGACTTTATTTTACTACGCAGAATTACGCTTGTCAAGTGTTCTTTTTGTTTTACTTCTGACATCTGAACGATGAAGTCGTTCAAGTTCATGTATGTAGGCAAGTTTCCAAGCCCGTGTCACGAAGTAGATGGGCATTTCCTCATCATCATGAACAATGATATTCACAGTGAAGATGACTTTTGATTGAAGTTCAATGGTGGCAAGTTCAATGGTTATGACTGCCGTCTGACCCTTCGGACACCAAGTCACGGCGATGAGTTCATTTTCAACTATAGACTCAGCCGTAACTTTGGAGCAATTGCCTTTGAAAGCCGATAAGACAAGAGCCTTTCGGACTAGATTCTCTATAAGCGGCAGTATAGATTGGTCAAACATTAGAATTCTACGAGTACAAATCCGCCATACTGACCAAGTTCTGACCAATTGCGTTTCTTCTTGAAGACACCGTCTCCATCACGCTCGACAGAGTCTTCATCAGATGGCTCAGGTGATGTGTTGCCCTCAACTGTCCATACGCCCCAGTCTTGAACCTCAACAACAATTCCAATGTGTCCGATTCGCCCAAGTTGGGAGAAGTAAAACAACGCACAGTCACCAACTCGAATCTTTGATGGATTCGCCGTAGCATCAAAAGCACTTACCCACTTGCTATTCGCCTTACCCCATTTACTCCAGTCGGGAGTGTATCCAGAGCGAGGGAAAGTTGTATCGTAAGTGATACCTAGTTCAGTAGCGGCACTTTTCATACGGAATCGAACAAAGGCCGCACACCAAGGAGAGCCGGGTGGAATTGATGGCTTACATGAAGCCTGATACAACTCGACAGACTTGCCCCTATTGTCACCTTCTTCCATTGTTCCGACATTGGCTAACGCTTTACTTGCCGCTAACAACGCAATTGCACGACTCATATACACCTCCTGTACTTAGTATTATAGTTGCATTATTGACAAGCATCACTTTTAGTTTTGGACATACTAAAAAACCCTCATGTTCCCATGAGGGTTAACATCACTTAGACAACTCCGTGTTGCACACAGACCCAGTCTGTAGCAACGATGTCCTTGTACGTTAGCATCATCGTTCGCTTTGTACTGTCACTGTGATTCTCCAGAATGAATTCATCAGCAACGATATAACAAATGGCTTTCAACCCCCACCCTTGGCGATATATACCCTTGCCGCTTTTGTTTGCACTCTTAAATGCCTGACTGAATTTCACTTGCCTTGTAGTAGCCTTGTTGCATACTTGAATATGCTAGGATTAAGCATCTTCTTGTTTGCAACCTCCTTCTGAGAACGAGCGTACATCTCAGATGCAATTTGCATTGACGACTGAATGCTTTTACGCAATTCCCGGACGTTATCGATATCGTCCATATGGAAGTCTTCCGCTATCATCGCTGACTCCAGCCGATTGACAATATTAATCGTCTCTAAGCAATATTCAAGTGCTACCCTTGTAGTACTGTTCACTGTATTCTTTTCTCTCACTGTAAGCCTCCACAAGCCCCATACAGGGGTTCTATTTGATTAACCAGCACATTACTGGTGAGACAATCCTACAACACGCTATAGAAGATTGTCAACAGTATTATAAAATAAAACATTTTTAACTATTTTTACAAAGTGTTTATAAAGTACTTGACATACTGGAAAAGACGTGCAATACTATTGTCATCGGTAAAGAATAGGAAAGAGGAAACAAAAATGACAACACGTATCAAAGACATCACAAACAACATGACTGCAACCGCCATGAAGGCAATCGCACTCAACACACTGTTCGGCGACTACGACCTCGGAGTCGTAACCCGCACCACTGAAGTTCTAATCGAATGGAACAACACCCGGGAAGATGATGAGATTGGAAAGTTGATTGAGGAACTCAACAATCGTGGATGGAAAATGTTTGAGGCGCAAGTCACAAACTAGTCAAACTGAGAGACTACAGAACGCCCTCTGTAGTCTCTCAGTTTCGTTATACAGGCTCTTTTCCCGCAAGAGCCTTATCAACTACCGCTCTGACCTTCTGGACATCCTTTAGTGGCATCTTCAATATTGAACTGACAATAGCCTCAACGAGAGCATCTCCCTGAAGATTGATTTCAGGGATGCCAGTCTTCTTCTTAATGAAAGAACTAACCCAAGACATTAAGTTACACTAACCGTAAGTTGTCCAGCCAAGAACTTGAATACGTCACCAGACGAAACAACCTTGGATGGGGAAATCGCACCGTTGAAAAGCATGTTTCCCGTAGTGACCGCATCCCAAATTCCTACGTGCGTCACAGTGCCAGACCAAGTGACCGTGCCTGACGCAGGGAACACAATATCAGCGGCATTTGTAGAGGATGCTGTACCAGCCGTAGTTGTAGTCCACCCAGAACCAGTTGTTACACTGATACGAGCGTAGTTTCCACCAGTTACTTCAGACGCACCAGTGTCAACGGGGTCAGCCGTATGCAACGATATAAATACCGCTGTGGGTGCGGCAGTTGTCCAAGTTGTTGTTTCAAAAGCCCAAGCGAGAATCTTGTCTTCAAGATAATTCGAAAATGCTGACATTTACTTTCACTCCTAAGTTGGGTCGATACCCGTTAATGGATTCATTCCACTCGAACTTGCTACAGCCGCTGTCCAAGCGGCAGTAGTGTCATTCTCTTTATACACCGTAAGAGTGCTTCCAGAGATTGCACTAGCATTCCGCAAAACTTGCAACGCTGTCAGAACTGTTCGCTCCTCTTGCGTCCCATTACCATCGCCTGATGAATCTAGTTTACGTCTAAGTATTCCATCCGCAATCTGTGCCTGAGTCCATGCGTGACTACCAAGGACAACAAACGTGTCACCAGTAGCAGGAGTGCCCGTCAACGCATCTAAGGTTGCAAATGAACTATCACTAGTTGTGATGTAAGTATATGTACTGATTTGCATTGACTGACCAGTAAGTGCCCCAGTCACAAACACTATTATCTGATTGTTATAAAAGTTATTTACGGCAGTGTTGACGTTAGTCCTGAAGATGGTTGTCGAGTTTGCTGGAGAACCAGTAGCAAGAACAGTGCCTTCAGTTACGAAGCAAGCCTTACGCAACAAGTCCATCAACTTACCAAACGTACCAGCGGTTAGGTGACTAGCGTATGCTTCATCCCAGACAGCACCAGCAATCTCAGTCCCGGCTGAGGCGGCAAGCACGGTAGACGTAATTGCATCCGTCGCAAAAGAAGCCGATGTAATTCCGCCTGATGCTACAGAAGCCACTGAGCCAGACACATTTCCTGACGTGACGTTCAACTGAGCCGTGCCAGTACCACTCGTAAGGATTGCACCCGCTGAACCGGAAGCCACGTTAGGCATCGCTGTGAGTCCAAGGCGAACCGTGTCTAGTGGGTCATACGCAACAAGGTCGTACTCGAGAAGTACCGGAGCAATACCAGTCCCCTTTATCATCACAACAGCATGATTAACCCCTGCCGCAAAGATAGCGTTAGGAATACCAATCTCATACAGACCGGGCATATCCGTCGCATTGACCTGAATGAAGCCACCAGACGACCATGTACCAAGCGTCCCCCCCGCAAGAGTAATGCTTCGACCAGTAGTTGTCGTGTCACCGGGACGGAAGTAGAAAGCCGTAATCGAAGCGTTAGTCAGTGCCGTCTTACCAGCACCAGCCGTAGAAGCACTATCAAGGATGAAGACATGTTCAAGCCTACTTGTTGCACCTGCCTTTACTGTGAGTTTAGCCACTTATTCCCCCTGACATTCCTTGTGGTACTAGAATCCCACCACTACTTGATGCAGTGTCAACATATTCAATCTCAACACCACCACACACACGCTTTGTTGTGACCTCGGTGAACGCACCTGTGTTACCACTACGTGTTACCAGAGTAGAGGCATGTAAGCCAGCGGCATCCCAGTAGGCTACATCATTGACCGACAAAGTCCTCATATCCAAGTTTGCACCACCATTGCTCTGGACAACAAGGTAGTACTTCGTCCCACCCGTCAGTACTGGGCAAGCATCGAAGAAGAACCTAAACGTATCTCTAACCTGAACCCCAGAACGAGTCTGGGCAAAATCTAGAGCACTTGATTCTAGGGCTGTTGTGCCGTCTGAATCGTACAGGATAAAAGAACCCGCAGTAGGAGTAGTAAAGCCGTACCTAAATGCTGAAACAACAAAACTACGAATCTTGTACGACACACCACTCACCATCGTGAATGAGATGCCAATCTGAGTGTTTGACCCACCAGAGGCAACAGCATCATCAGCCTGAGCCTCAAATCTTGGATGTCCATACCAAGCAGAAGAAGTCCCATAACCAAATGGAGGAACACCCTGACCCGCAGTTACACCAAGAATAGGATACACATTCCTATGTGTATTACTCCATTGATGCTGAGCAGACATAAGACGTGGGATTTGAATCGAATTTCCAGCACCCCAGTCAGCATTGGAGCCTATACGGTAATGATAAGTCACACCTTTTGTCAGTGCCGCACTCAATCCAGTAAGGGTCTTCCAGCCAGTAGTTTGAGCGGTAGTGGCATGAGTTGATGTGCTAATAGCAGTACCGGGAGTAATTGCTGTAGTTGTGTTGTAAATTCCGTACAGGAGCGTTCCGGGAGTTCCAGTGACTGTTGCGATGTTTATTAGAAGCCTGTCAGCCGTTATAGTTGCGTCCGCAATGAATGTTCCACCTACCGTTGAACTCGTAGCATTACCTACCGTACCATTTGTAGAAGTCCAAGTAACCGGGCCGCGGAATGGTTCATACTGAGTAAGGCTAATCCAGTGAGGAAACGTACTTGCCGCCATTACCCTCTAAGCCCCCCAGCCATCCCCGGATGAACTATCAATCCTCCAGCGGATGGCGTATCAAAGTAGTCTAGAAAGACCGTGAACTGAGGGATTTGCGTTGTTGTCTCGGTAAATGAACCAGTGGCACGGTCATTTCTTGTTACCTGTTTTGCAACAAGCCCATTGAAGATACTGTCAAATGTAGTTGCTCCAATATTAACAACACGAAATTGATGTATATCTTTGTCAGCGTCACTGTAAACAACGTAGTACTTATTGCCACCAGTCAACACAGGGCAAGCGTCAAATGCATATTGCCTAACACCTTCAGCAAAAGCGGCTGAGTCTCTAGCCACACGCTTGTCATATGCATTTGAATCAAGAATAGTTGTGCCGTTAGTGTCATAGAGCCTTATTTCAAATGAGTCATCCCGGGTATTAGAGGGTAGGTGGCCACTGAATACGATTGACTTTATTTTGTATGATATGCCAGAAGGCATCTGAAACGATACACCCCACTCAGTCATATTAGTAGCCTCAAACGACACTAGCGTCTGATGAGTGGTTGTCAACGAGTGATAGCCATACCAGTTTGTTCCATCAGAAAACATTACCGCTGGATGTCCAGATGATTTTGTTACTGCCGTTGTTACACCATTGGCACAATATTCAAACTGCTGTGAAGTAGTAAGGTTACTCGTAAATGATGTCCTGAATGTAGCAGAGTTACCCGTTGCCCAGTTGTTTGCAGTGAAGCCAAACCAGTATCGAGTCCCCTTAGTAACAGAGGCACTTATACCTGACAGATTATATATACCTGTAGCACCACTGAATGTTGCGGAGCCAGTACTCCCAACAAGCCCTGACGTAAAGTCTGGTGCACCAGCCGAGGTCAAGGAGTAGACACCACCAACAATCGTTTTGTCGTTAACTGTCCCAGCCGTTGCCGTACAACACATTGCAATGTTCGTGATAGTCACCGACTCAGTTGCGTACAACACGTTTCCCACACAGGTATTTGAGGCACTGTTACCAAGAGCAACACCAGTAGACGCAATAGCACCTCCGTCAGTTGGAGCATTCCAACCAAAAGGCACTGTTATCCATCCGTTATACGTCACTGCCGCCATCTACTATTCACCTCTATCCAGTGGTTGGCTCAACCCGAACCATTACGTCAGTTGATGGGTCTATAACGATAGTGTTCCCTATCGCATTGCTTTGCATACGGTCAAGATAAGACGCTAGGAAGTAAATCACCCCGTCGTTACCTAGTCCATTTTCAGTAACTGGATTCTGTTGGTTGGGCTGTAAATCACCACGTTGAATGTACAGATAAGACCCGGGTTCAGTTTCGACAACCCAGTTCAAACCATCAACCCACATAGACAGAATTTTAATCGTTTGCGTCATGCTTTCAAGGTCTCATTATCAACCCACTTGAGCCTATGCCAAAAAAACGCCCATGTAAACAATAGTCCTATGCTGAAATTAAGGAGTATGACAGACCAATGTGGAGTTGATAGGTTTATAACATTGAATAATCCAATTGCCGCTACCGCTATTAGGCTAAAACGAATCCATGACCTTACAAGAAAACTCTTTTTTTGAATAGGCGAGTCCTCATGTTGAACAAGAAACATGAACGCCGTAACCGAGATAGTAATCATACTAGAAGGGACTAGGTTTATATATGTCAATATACTCATCATGATTCCTTCTTAGGCTCAATTTTACTATTGAGTTTTGTAATACCCGTTCTATCCAAAATGAGTTCGACTCCCTTGAGTCCAAGCACACCTAGTAGAAATGCGAATCCAAGCATATATTTTGCGTCTTTTACATGAAGCATGTCGGCAACGATAGGAGTCAGGTATGTAGCCGATGCAGTACCAGCAACGACTGAGCCAAATGATGCCCCCAGATTCTTACTTGAATCCTTGCTTGCCATAATTAATGAACCGACAAACCCTGCAATTGCTTGCCCGATATTTATTCCAAGTTCTTCGGCTTTCATCTTACACATCCCTTGTTGTTGAACTAATTGTTACGTATCGCTCAGGTTCATTTTGCGATTGAGCAAGTTCATTTGCCATTTGTTTCTTTATTGACCCGACGGAGAATACAGGAGTGTCAGAGTCTTGCCTTATAAAGAAGGCTATCAGTGCCGTCATCATTGCTGGAAGACCCGCACGAATGCCTTCAATCGATGACAAAGTAAGTGATTTCATTATTGAGCCAAACGTAGCCGTATCAGCAATGTGCTGGTCTTTCCACGCTGAATCGAACTCTGGTGCGGCACTAGCCATGAATGCACCGATTGCAATAAACAACATTCTTCCGTATGCTACATCTTTCACAATAGGTCACCGTCCTCATCACTCATGATGTCGCAACTAAGACTCAGGAGCAATGCGTTGTCACGACCATTGTCAACGCTTTCTACGGAAAAGACACGTCCTTCAATCAATCCACTTGTTACACGGACTCTGTCTCTAGGAAGTACGTCGGTATCAAGAGGCACACGTATTGTCCAGTTGGAACGGGCTTGCATCACACCGCCCTGAATAGACTCATCGCCTGAGGACTGATTAATGCGGCACTTGCAATAGGATGAGATACGCCACTCAGTAAGAATCCCACCAACTCCGTCAGAAAGAGGAGAGTTGCGTAGGATATCAGCGGTAGTCGGTAATGCTCGACGTGCCATCTCAGCACGGATAGGTGTTAGGTGGTCTTCAGGATACATGGCATCAGACTATCTCCATCGGTCTATATCGGCTTGCCGCCTTCATGCACTGGTCATACAACTGACTCATACGCACATTTACGCTACCGTCTGATGCATCCGTCAACTCAACACAACGCTCCGCCTTCATAAGCCAACCACGCCAAGCGGCTCGCTTGATGTCATACAGTTCTTTGTATGTAGGCCCTACGTCTAGAAACACAACCCCATTGTCGGTTGTAAGGCTATCCCTACCTAAAGTGTTCCAGTTTGGTTCTGTAGCACTGGTTGTTCCAGCGTATTTCACCCTATATAAACGACCATTGAATGTAACTGGATATACAAAGTCTCCAATAGTGTAAGCCGTACTGGCTTCCCATAGCAAACCACGCTGTGACTCATCAACAACGGCAAGGATGTCATCCGTAGACAATTGTGGTTGTCTGTCAGACGCACACATACGTGCGACTTCAAGGGCGACTTCCTCACGAGTTTTCATTAGGTTACCAATACCTCTCCACCATTTGCTCCACGCAATGTAGCCGTAGATGGAATTTCTTTTGAACGGGACAAGATGGCAAATGCTGTTACAAATCCACCTGTTACCCCCGAGCCAATTGTAAGCACAAGGTCAAGATAACGCTTGCGTTTTCGCATGTCAATTTGGAACACAAAAAACTTGTTGTCGTCTGTAGCAGTAGGGCTAAGCGAAGCAGGCCCGTTAGCACCAGTAATGTCAATGAACCCAGACCCCGATGTATCTGACTCTTGAATCTTACAGGATGTTACCGCTACGTCAGTTGCACCAAGGTAGACATAAACTGATGCCCAGTCATACTTCACGCCATTCTGTACTGAGTCAACCTCAGCAGTAGTAAATGATGCATTATTAATGATTGCGGCAGGCGGGGTAATACTTAGAATCTTTTGGTCGAGGAAAATAATCATTTTTTACCAAAATAGCCCCCTTGCTTGAAGGGGGCTATTCAAAGGGTGCTAAATCAGGAGTTCAGTACCAGTTATGCCACGAGTAGTGGCTGTAGATGGTGCTTCCTTCATTCGGTCAAGTATTGCCCATGCACAACCAAGAGTTGCGGCAGTAGCAGTACAAACAACCTTGAGATAGCGACGTGTTTTCCGAACATCTACGTTGATGGAGAAGATTTTGCCATCATCGGTAGTTGTCGTGACAACACCAAACGTACCACCAGTTCCATTGCCAGTTGCTGGAATGTCTACAAAACCAGAACCGGATACATCGGAATGTTGAAGTTTGAAGTTGCCAGCGGTGATGTTTCCAGCACCAATTACGCCAAACATATAATAGATGACTGCGTAATCAGTCTTGACACCACTCTGAACCGTATCAAGTTCAGCGGATGCAAGTGCAGTGCTAGAAATAGGAGCCAGTAGTTTGACTACCTTTTGGTCTAAACCTTGAATCATGTTTGTTCTCCAGTGGGAGGTAATTTCTTACCTCCCACAAAGTTAATCACTACGAGGATGCAGTGATGAGTCCGACGACTGGGCCCGGGGCACGAAGTGCCGCTGTAGCGGAAGCGTTTCCAACGTCATGAACGTTGATATCAAAACGCTGTGTTCCACGAAGCGTAAGTTCGTCCGTCGTAAAAGCGGCGTGTTCAGATAGTGCAAGAGTGACATCACGTCGGTCACCAAGCATGGAACCCATGCGTAGGTCACCGAGAAGTGCTGTGACTTGGCTAACGGCACTATCCTTTGGAAGAACCTGTGCAAACTCCACTGGATAACCAAGGAAGTATTGACGAGCAATTCCATTGATGATTTCGACGCTAGAAGTCCCCGCCGTACCTTCAGCCAATTTCACCATGACTTCATGATAGAAAGAACGGTGTACAAACCATTTAGCATTTGGGGTGTCGGCATACTGTGGAAGACGACCAACTAACTTACGGAAGTCAGCGAGCGTAATCGAGGCGAATGACGACGCATAACCACTACCAGTACTGACTACAAGACCAGCAATGTTGGCGATTGTTGCGTCAAGACCCTTCATCTTCTCACGGAATCCAACGATTCCACCGAAAGTAGAAGAGCCATCACCGTTGAAACCAGCACCGTCCTCAGCGAGGGCGAATGCATATGCGATTTCGTCAGCAACTGTGGATGCAAGGTCGATTGCACTGTCTTCGTTCAGTTCGACAGACAACTTCGCCAATGCCGCCAACTTCTTGGCAATCAGGCGAACTCTGTCCCACTGGAGTTCGGACTCAGTTACTGTGGATGCTTCACCAACGTAGTACGCAGTCAAGCCACCCTTACGGCGTGGACGGGTCTGAGTATCGGATGACATTGGAGTAACACGGGAGTTACGGCGGAAAACACCATACTGCTCACGAAGGTCGATGAGGTCGGAGAGGAACTCTTCAGGTACGAGGAATCCACCAGCCTCATTCTCGTTCTCGACGTGACCCTTGATTTCAATGCCACGCTCTTTGCACCAGCGTTGTGCCTTACCTTGACCAGCAGGCCCGGCAAGGAACCACATACCAAAGCGGTATGCCTTCAATGCTCGCTCAGATTTCGTTTCACCTTGGAAAGGGCCGGTCTTCTGAACAGCGGACAAAGATGCCGCCTTTATTGCGTCCGTTCTGTCGTAGTTCTTGACAGCAGGAGCCTCTTCGACTTCCTTTACCTCAGGATAAGGGAGTGCGTTGTCTGTTGCTTGACCAGCAAGAGCCTTGAGTGACTTGATGCGAGTAATAAGAGTCTCGTTCGTTGCAATCAATTCTTGTGCGTCATCCATCGAGAGATTCGGGTCACCAAGGATTCCCTCGGCTACCTTCTTGTTCTCCACAATTTGTACTTCATAATTGCGGATTCGTGCATTAATATCCATCTTTATTAACCTTCCTGTGATGCGAGTTGCTGGAGCATCAACTGACGCATAAGTGTGTCACGCTTTGCTCCTGAAACAGCCTTTGCTTCTTCTGACAATTCTTCTCCGTCTACAGAGGTGTCATCGTCTTCATCAGCATCCGTATCGAGTTCAGTGACTGACTTAGCCTCTTCAACTGAAGTGGCTTCATCAATAGATGTCTCAGCAACAGGCGTAGCAACCTGTTTTCTACGGGGTTTCTTTACAGACTGCTCGGACGTTAGTTCCGTGGCATCCTGTACTACTGGCTCTTCTACTTGCGGAGCATCTTCCCAGATGATTGCTTTCGATTCGCTTGCGACCTCATCGGTCAGTTCGGCAACCCCTGCATCGCACAGGGCTTTCCAACCATGAGAAGCAACAGTTTTTGCTTCTCGTCTTGAGAGTCCGAATGCATCACGCACACGTTTCTCAAATTCACTTACCGTCAAAGGCTTCGACTTATTAAAAGTCGTTGGAATTGACTGAACTTCGTTTAGTGGGCGAAAACGCTCTGATAAGAATGACTTACCAGCGGCATTGAACATATCCCACTCTTTCATTAATTTACCATGATACGAGTCGTATGCATCCCCGTCTTCACCTTCAGACATAGCCTGAATCATGTCATAGTACGCTTGCATCAGATGGCTAAGGATGGTGGATAAAACCTGTGGATTAACTTCCATATCAGGCTTCTCACGCATCATGTCGCCAACTACTTCTTCTGACTCATTACGCAATCGTGCCATCGGCATTGGAGCCGTAGGCATTTGATAGTCATCATTCTTATGTGCCATCCCACAAGATGGACAGAACGACATACCCTTATGCATAGCACTGCCACACATCTTGCACGAAGAGAACGGAGACTGCATTGCTTGTGAATAGTCAGGCATGTAACCTTGCATCTCAGGTCTTTGATAAGACATACGGCGACGCATCATCTCATCTTCTGACATAGGAGTGTTTGAACGTCCGTAGCCAATCATTGGAACAGTTTGCATATATCCTTGAGGAGCAAACGGCTCACTCATGTTTTGTATTGCTGAATACTGAGTTGATGGAGACATGATTGGCATATAGCCTTGGACGGCAGGATATGCGGTCGTATTAGGCATCACGGGCATATAGCCCTGCATCGAATCTTCTCGTGGAACCATATAACGACGACGCATCATTTCTTCCTCCGACATAGGAACATTATTCCTCATTGTATTCATTCCTTGCACCTCCGCACGTTGGGGGAATGCATAAGTGTACGACTTTGGACGCACAAGAGCCACTGAAGGGTTTGATTGCACAATAATAGAAGGCTTTTGCATTTCCATACCATAAAAATTGCCTTTAATAGGTTCGTCGATTTTTGCTAATGTGTCTCCACGATGCGTTACTTGTACATCCCCTAGTATGTACGAGCCATCACTTTGTTTCTCAAACAACCGTATTTTATAAACAGGCTCACTTGATGTCCCAACCATAGGTTTGCCATTAGGGCTCGGTGTAAGTGTGCCGCTACTTGACATTGCAACAATTTGACCTTGAGCAAGCCCACCAGAAGAATTCCATTGAACATAGTCATTAATCTTGAATTGTGCTTTAGTATTACTAAAGCCCATATTAATCATATCTTTTAACGACTTCGTATTAGCCATGTTTCTAGGTTCGGCTGGCTTAGGGGTAAGGCTTGTCTCAGCAATATTCCATCTAATGATTTGACTTGCATTCCCGACACTTTTCCTCTCAACGAGGTGACTTGCCGCTCCGCTTGAAAACCCCAACCGACCTTCTTGCCCAAGTTTTGCAATCATCATGCGATATTCATTACTAATTTCAATCTGACCCTCGTACCAGAGACCAGCGTCTTTTACGACGATTCTTCCAGTACCAACAGTTCCCTTACCAACAACTTCATCCATGCCGTGAGCATAGTAAAGATTCATCTTGAAGGAGTCGCCAATGTTTGTTGGTCGTCCAAAATCACATGATTGAGTAAAGAAGTCACCATCCAAGTCCGTTCCACCGAACCGAATTAGGTAACCACTGACTTTCCCACTCGACGTGACTTTGACCTCATCACCGAATGTAACCAGTAAGTCTTTCATTGTCTTAGTTCCGTTTTTATCCAATGCTTCATCCTGTGTACCGTAAGGACTTGGACGGCACGAATCCGTCTCACTTACATTACGTCGTTTTTTTTCGTTGTCAACTTGACACTACAAGTTCGTTTAATGGTATCAAACGAGCAACATTGCCCCATGTGTCATCCATATACGTCGTGGCAAACGATGATAAGGGTGTGCCGCTTTCCCAGAACTCGTATCGAGTCTTTCCTAGTGTACTCTTGCGTTCGTCTGGGCTTAATCCCATGAACAGTTGCTCGGATGTCGGGATGTCAGCATCAACACTTCCATCGACGACTGGTACGGTTACACAGCGGCAACGAGGATGGACGTGAGGATGTTGAGTTACAGGAGACACAACACCATGTAACCCCCAACAAATAGCACTCGTTTTCACATCAGCCGAACATACTCGTCTGTAACCAATGAGGTTGTCCTTGTTCTTGGCGTAAGCAACCATTGCTCCCGCTCGTGAAGCATGAAGCATCTCGTTACGAATAATGTTCTCATACTGATTAAACGCATTCATACGGATGCCATTAAGGACAGCCAGTACGTAGGCTTGGTCTGATGTTTCTAGTGCGTCATTAATATTTTTCTTGAATGTGGATGACACTACATTAATCATTGACGCTATTGACTCGCCATTAGATGCAATTCCAGACAGGTCACTGATGTCATAACTGTCAACATTGACCCACTGCGTATCTGGGTTTTGCAACAAAGCCATATCCTTGACTTCCTCGGATGATGTTTCAGCCACAGCAAATTGACCACCTTCAGTCAACTCAATTACATTTTCAGTGAACGCCTCAAGTGCCGCTATATGCTTCTTGCACAATGATGTCGCTTGACTCTTTGTCATCCCGTCGGTCAACTCTAACGCCATCTTTTGACTTGAAGATAATAACTTACTCCACGTTTTTTGTGCGGACTCTATTACGGCTTGTTCTTGACGCAAGACATCCCGCTGAAGTTGCCTTGCACTGGAATAAAGAGGTGAGTGGAAAGACTTTGCGGCAATGCTGTCATTGGACGAAAGCACGTCTTCAGACCTTTTTGCTAGAATGCGATTACGCATCCGCTTTGCCCACGAAAAACCTTCGTCCCCACCCCATGCGTCCCATGCTACTCGCCCCTTGGATGGGAATCCTTCTTCACCCTCATTGAAGCCTTCAGCCCTTTTATCAACCTCGTGCCTAGAGAAGAATGAGTACATACGCATGACAGTATCACTGGAAAGGTTCTCTCGATTGACGAGTTGATTAGCCCTTGCCCAACCTACTCTTGTAGCACCCGGATTACCTTTTTCTCGCCAAGCAATTGCACGACGAGCGGCACTAGCCATTGCTGAGGTTGGAATGAATGTGTCAACAGAGCGAATCTCATACTGAACAAGTTTTATCTCTTCGTTAATTTCAAATTCGTCACTTTTGACCTCGACTGATTTGATTGGAACCACGGCTGGCATAATGCCACCGACCATACCAATGCCCTTAGCATGGAACACTTCAGCATCCTGAGGTTGAACTAGTTCGCCAACAATCTTCCTTGCTTCAGCACGGTCAACAATGCCGCTTTCGTATAGTGATGTAGAACGAGCCACCTTAGTTGTATTGTCTTCATCAAGTGCGTTTACATTAGCATTGTCAAACGCAACAACATCACCTTCCTGAATGTCAGTAAATAGAGGTAATATTTTCAAGGTTAGTACATCAGCAATCTGTTGCTGAAGAGGAACCATCCCATCTTCCCAAGCCGCTTTTCGAGCCTCAGCGTAGTTTGAGTAGGTGTTACGCTCAAGCCCAGCACCAAGGCTGAGAACCATACAGTTCAATCCAAGAGCGGCACTGATTCTTTCTTCTGGCTTACGACGCAAACCATCGAGGTTCATCTCAGCGGGGCTCATAGATAGCCGACTCACGGTGTATGGAGCGGTCATCACCGCTATGCCACCAGCGTAATCAGACGTAAAGTCCTCGGACAACTTTTCCTTCATGGCACGAGCGTCATCAACTGACATCTCAACCATGTCGCCGGGAGAAGGCCCGACTAGCAATGATGGCATTGCGTTATTTCGAACAAGTGCAAACGCAGTTGTTGAAGATTGGTTGTCAGTAGAAATCTCTTTTAGTACAGCACTAAGTTGAGTACGCCCGAGACGGATATCTTTTGGGTCACGAAGGTAAGCCCAATGAATGATTTCTTCAGACGGAATAATGAAGCGTCGCCCATCAACCGTGTAGACAAAGTTCTCGGTGGTTGTAGTCTGATTACCCTCAGGTGAAACCATATCTGCCGGAAGATACTGGAGGTAATACTTTTGCTCACCATCTTTAGCACCCCTAATAGGCATGATGCGAGCGTAGGCATTACCAAGAATCTTGTAGTCCTGAATAATCCAGCCCCACCATCGACTTGCCGGAATGTTCGGGTATGGGTTTTTAATGACGTTCAAGCACGGATGCTCGTCAATAATCTCATACTTATCAGCACTCGTGTTTGGTGTGTTACGCCGGATGACTGGCTTTGACAGACCCCAGTTTCGAACATACCAGTCGATACCAATAGCAACAATTCCGTTTAAACCAAGGTCACCAGATTCTTTTGCCCAGTCACGATTAGAACTTGGGAGACGTGTCGTAATTAGACTTGTCAGTTTGCCGCTTCCATACCTTGCTACGACCCGATTCTGACGGGATAGCGGAAGTTCTCCCGCTGGGGCACTTTGCTTGAAGAACCCCTTCATCCGTTCCCAGATTGCCATTTCTATCCCTCAATGAATTTCGTGACGTTTTTATCAGCCCACACAACATCATTTGTGTTTCTAGCCCTGATAAACATCACGTTACCATCAGCCCCCACGAACTCAAGCCCATAGCCCTTGCCAAAACTGTAAGCGAGTCCCTTGAAGTCACACTCCGTGCCACAAGGCAACGTTGCTTTGAGACTCACCTTCTCATCCAATAGTTGTTGGTATTTAACGATATTCATGCTTGTACTATATGCAAGCAACGACATATACGCCACAGAATAACCACTATAATTAGTAAATCAAGTATCTAGCCCTTCCGTACATGAAAGTGGCTGTAAGAGCCTTGTGAAGGCTCTTAGTCTATATATTGAGCATTAGCCTCGATGGCGTGTGCGTTTTTCACAACCGAGTTTGCCTTTTCAGTTTCATAATCAAGTGCAATCTGAGTTGAATCAACCAACATCCACACGAATCCTACGATAAGTAGGATTCGCCCTATCAACTGAAGTGGGCTAACCTTCATGTTACCCACCTTGACCCTTCCGGGTATAAGCCTTACGGCTTTTGAATACCGTGGGTCTCGCCCACGGACGCTCCGACGCTGGGATGCGGTTTTTGACCGACTTGCGGGCTTTTGCCATTTCCCGCTCACTGATTACGATTGTTTTCATTTTGTTTCCTCTTCAAACTTGATTACTTAGATTATTGCATACTTTACAACGATTTGTCAACCCCTTTGTAAAGTATATTTTATCTACCCTTCCGTTCACTTCTTTAGCCCCTTCATGAAGTCACGCACATCTACAACCTTCGCCGGTTTACCCGGGAGACCCAACTCACGCTGAGCCTCACGGCTGTACAAACTCTTCTCAGCGTCTTGCATCCGCTTTATCTGTTCAGGTGTCATTGTGTTCATTTTGTTTCCTCCTTAATTTCCCCAAACCATGTCGAGGCTAACTTCATTGCCATTGGCATCGATTACCTCGACAACTTGAAGGTTGAGTGCCATAGCACGAACCCGAATCGAGAAGAAATCATCGTGGATTTCTGTATTGCTGAATCCTTTTTTTAGGATGTTGCTGTATGCGTAAAAAGTGACTGTGAACATGATTTCTTCCTCTTTCCGAACTTGATTGAATAGAGTATAGAACACTATTTATGTACTTGTCAACCCTTTTGCAAAAAATAATCAAACTATTTTTATGTATCGATAGTGACTAACCTGAAGCCTAGCCAATCATCCTTGAATAGTGGTGATTGACAGACTCTTGATTGACACATACCGTAAGTTTGTTCGGCTGAGTACCATGAACCCGTTACGAAGCATTTCTTACCCTCCTTAGAGTCTTGTAGCCATTCAGCGACATTGCCCGATACATCGAGAACTCCATAACCATTAAGATGTGTGTTATGAGTCCTTGTAACTGAAACCGTGCTGAACCGCCGTGACTTTACTGATGTCCAACTTAGACTGTCTAAGTAAATGTCACCCCAAGGATATAGGGCTTTCGTCTTTTCTTGCCCACCACGGGCTATGAGAGTCCATTCATTGTCATATGGCAAGCGAACTGTATCTTGATAATAATTTTTTATCCAAGCACAGTAATCCTGAATGTTATGCCAGTTTAGGTTCACCATTGGGTGGTCTAAAATCCAACCAAATGCAGGGGTAGGCGGCATTGCCTTAGAATTCAATAAACAGTAGTGCTTGTACATGGCTACGGTTACCGGGTACACGCCAACATTCATCTGTAAACCAACTTTAGTATACTTATAGTTTTCGTATGTAGTCACTTAGGCATTACATCACATTTATTTATTCACAACACCGTTGACACCTATATTAGTTTATGTTACTGTATACACATGAGAAGAAAGAAAAATTGGAAGTCCAGCGACTTCTTTTGTGTGCCAATTGTGTTCGAATGCCCTGAAAGAGCAATGCGATATTCAAAACGGATGATTGTAAAGTCCGTTGCATTTTCCGTTGATGGAAAGTGCTGGCTTCTCAATCCTGTTGATGCTCCGAAAATGAAGAAGGCGGGGTACATGATGCTTGATGAGCACATTGTGTCATTGATGCACGAGCCGTAAGCAACCGAGCGTCATCAACATGTGATTTGAGGCACTTGTGTGCTAGAGGACTCCACAGACGCATGATGTCAGGACAAACCTCACGATTACCATTCCACTTTCGACTTGCTGTCATCTGAGCGTCTTCTGGGCTTAGCGGTGTCCACAGTGTTGTCAGGCAGTGAAGCGGCACACTTAGAAATTTGTTATCTACACGCACTCTGACTGTAGATGGGGCAAGCCCATAACCCACTTTGCGGGGAGGAAACACGACTCGACATAACGTCCCACTTGGAATCGTAGTTTTTCCTCCGTAAGGCGTAAACGAACTAGAGAACTCCATCAGGTTCCCTACCCTAATTTCGGGTTTTTCTTTTCTTGCACGGGATGTCACCTGAAGATGCATCGCCCATGCCGTTATGTACCAGTCTCTAACAACGTGCAACTCATCTGATGAGACTACAACCGGAGTGTCTATAACTGAATCGTAATCAATCTCAATTCGATAACATTTGACGTTTAGCAACAAGTCTTCGATGACACCGTACACGTCAATGACTTGAGCAAGAGGAACCAAGTTTCTCATACTGCTTGCATTGTCCTCCTTCGTATGACTTCATCGTAAGCGTCTACAACGGCATCGACAACGTCGTCGTGTCTTCCCAGTGGAAACATACGCATTTCATCAAGAACTTCGTTATTCCACTTGCCTTTAACCATGTAGACGTTCCCGTGATTAATCTGGCTAACCAGTGCCTCTGCTCGGACAACTTTACTTCCGCTTGGCATATGAATCGACACTTTGAATCCATGCAACATCTTCAGGAGATACTTTGCCTGAGACCGTCCAGCCTGTGCTGGGTCTTGAGGTAATCGACACGTAGCCTCACGTCCATCAGCAATCGTAGTTTTTAGGATAAGGTCGTCACGCTCCTCAACATCGAACTGACCTCTAACCAAGTCTAGTATCCAGAACCGCCCCTGCTTATCGAGTGCCGCTTTGATGCCAACGGTGTAGTCACCACTACCCTTGACTGAAGCCAAGTCCCATGCCCTTACGAGTTTAGCGATATCAGGGCCGTGTTCCATAATCGTAATCTTGTCTTGTTTGATAAACGAACCCGTCCTTTGAGTAGGTGTCTGTTGATACAAGGCAAGCCATGAGTACTCACCTTCGTTTTGCATCTGTACAGAGCGGATACGTTCGAGTGCATCAACTGGGTATCTGTCAGGCCATAACGCTTCACCGAAGTTGCGTCCTAGAGGGTCGTCTGGTTCATCGGCAATCGCTGGGAGTTTAAGAACCGTCCAGCGATTTGGCTCCGATTCAATAGCACGACTAATGATGTCGTCGTGATGCCATCGAGTAGCCACGATAATAATTGAACCACCGGGTTCAAGACGAGTATAAATATCGTCGGTGTACCAGTCCCAAGCCTTTTCACGAGAGTTGGCGGACTCAGCATCTTCACGACTACGGATAGGGTCGTCGATGATGATGTGTTTAAATCCAACACCAGTTGGAGGAGAACCAACCCCACGACTCATGAACGTGCCGCCCTCAGGCATACCCCATTCATCCTGAGCCTTCGAACTCTCCATCAATGCTCGTCGCCCACTCACAATTGAACGGGCTTTACGTGAGAAACGTCTGGCAATACGTTCATTGTAAGCAGTTACCAACACGTTTTCGTCTGGTTCACGCTCGAAACAGTACGCTCCGTACCGCACAGTGATGGTTTCAGTCTTCCCGTGACGAGGTGGCATAGAGACGGCAAGGCGGTCTATCTCTCCACGGTCGATTGCGTCAAGGTGTTCACAGATAAGTTTGATGTGAGGGGGATTAGCATCCCATGCTTTTGGAAGTGTTAACCTGAGGTACTCGTGGTATTCACTGAGTGAGCCAACTTCAACCCCCTTGTGGTACGGACTGAGTGGTGTCTTACCATCAGGACTCAGGTTCCTCTTCAGTGCCTCCTCCATCAGAACCTTGCGTAAGTAGGGAGATAATTTGGTCATTCGAAAGTTCCTTCACTGTAATCTGTTGCTTACGTCCCCAGCGTTCAGAATGACCACGTTCCAGTAGCCATGCCGCCGCCGACCAATTCTCCTCGGACGCTTTGCGAACACGGGCAATAAGCCCTACCTCACCTTTAGCCTGTGCTTGCCTTACCTTCTGGGCAAACTCGACATACTCTATGTAAGCAGGACGTTCATGTCCATGCTCACCACGAGCAATCCATTTCTTGAGCGTGTCATACGACACACCAGCCGCTTCTGCCGCTATCTTTAGTGTTGCACCAGCAGTGACCGCATCGAGTACTAACTTTTCAGATGTCTCTGTCAACAGTGACCGTCGCCCATTCGGGCTTTTGCGTTCTTCGCCATAGCCTTCCATTATTCAACTAGCCTCGCTTTTCGTCGTGTAATTTTTTCCCAGTAAGAGAGAAGTGCGTCACACACATTTGTGTCTTTGCCTACAATGAGTTCAGCATCGTCTAGTTGCCACACTTGACCGACGGCACAACGCTCCTCGGGAGTTTCTTGCTCCGTCTTGTTGTCTTCAGATAACGATTCCGATGCATCCGTGGCTGACTTAGCAAGAAGCCCTATTAGTTCATCAAGGTCACCATCCTCAAATCCAGTTCCAGCCAAACCTTGTTCAGTCGCAATCAGCGTGGACAACAACTCGGCTAAGCCTGATTCATCGTCTATCCCAAGCCTAGTTGTTCGGTTGTCAACAAGCAACAGCCTAATCTCGTCACGTTCATCTATATCAACGTACTCAACTGGAATCTTTTCAAAACCCAACTGAACTGCCGCCATATATCGATGGTTTCCAGCAAGAATGTGGTTGTTCCGTTTGTTGACTACAATCCGTCCATAGAATCCATTCCTTTGAATTGACTCAATGATTGCACCAACGTCTCCTTGGTTAACATTATTCACATGGGGCTTCAGTAGTTTGACATCTACCTCTGCCGTCATCATGTTGATTGTCATGCAATGTCTTTCTTTAGCCAAACTTCGTCATAACCAAGAATTTCCATATTCTCAATCCTGATAGGGAAGATGCGATGAGACTTCTTTGCTACAACTTCACCTAATTCATCGAGGTGCAATTCAATGCCACGAAGGATAACAAGAGTATGCTCGCCAACAATATCTTCTTCTATAAGTCCAAACCTATACTTGCCGTCTTTCGAACTACGGTAGCGTACTCGTGTTCCTTTTTGCGTCACGTCAAGCGATTCTCTTTTTTTAAATCGCCCTGAATTAACGCCAAGTGTATATGTAACTACATTCGTTACAAACAAGACAATTATTGAATTGATATCTATGCCCATTTTTTATTCCACCTTTCCATTCCTTCTTTGGACGTGCTTTTATTGCGACTCGCCATGTACAGTGCAACTGCTCTCTTAGCGACGCTTAGGTTCACAAAGTGCTTATTCTGTGTAAACCCACCAGCCTCCCGGACAAATTGAGCCCTAACGTCTTCAGGTATCTTATCTAACTCATCACCAAGTTCAGCCCGATTGGTAGCATCCATAACCATGTTGGCGGACGTTAGTGTTTGTGCAACTTTTACCGCCTCATCCGCACCAGCAACATTTTCGACTCGACTGACTATATTGGCTACAAACTCGTCACGCCCCCTATCTCCAGTTGGACGCAAGTATTCAACCCAGTCAAATAGATTATGCTGTTGATTTTGCTCACGAGCCTCAATCTGAGGAACTGGCTGGAATGTTGCTATCTGCCTAGCCTGATACGTCCCACCATCAATTCCGTAAGGGAGGTCAAGAATGCCGCAAACCTTTTTTGTTACATCTTCGTAGGTTGGTCGGAATCGTTGACTACGAATCCAATACCGTAGTTCCCAGACTTCAGGCGACTCAACACTAAATTGTTGGCGGTTCCTATCCATTTTAGATTCACATACACGTTTGCGTAACGGTGAGAGAGTTTTAGTGTATGAATCAACATCCATCTTGTCCATCTCTACGCCCCCGATGCGTGAAATGTCGCTCATGATGTCCCTCCAAACCTGAACCCATGCTTTTTGTCCTTCAGTAGTATTCATGTGTATATAGTACTTGCACTATATACACATTGTCAACAGGCTAAAATTATTTTAATAAATATACGACTATACTATTGACAAGTTGTATTTGATGTGTAACAATCTAAGTAATCAGGTTCGGTTGGAGAAAATCATGGAAACAATGCTCATCAACTTCATCAACGACATCGTCCTCGCTGAGGGCTACGATGTCTACCTATATGTAGAGGACACTGACCCACTGTCAGATGAAATCCATCGATGTGAGCCTCAAACGGCTACCGTCGGTGGACTCCTTTGGGGACGCACCCGTATAGACGGGGTGTACAGCAACTTTGATGACCTGAGTGACAACTCAGTCCTAACCAGTGCAATCGCTCAGTGCATTGCATACCCAATCAGGGATGTTTATACCGAATATCAAAAACAAGGTGCATACATCCGGGTGACAACGGAGAACCTAAACTTCTACGAATTCACCGTTTGGGCAAGATGGAAGGTCTTTGCATAATAAATAAAAAATACTTTACTTTGTACTTGACAACTAAGTAAAGTATGTCCTATACTATAATCAATCAAGTTTGAAGAGGAAACAAATGTACACAATCAACGAAATCAGAATCAAAAGCGGGAACGTGCAAGTGCAAGTACTTGCAATCCCAACCCACACCAACGTGTGGGTCATCGTTGACACAGACGGTGCAACTAGCCACCGTGGAACAATGAATATGGTGTTCGGTGAGTTCGAGCACACGTTCGTTGACATGATGACCCCAGCGATGGCGGTCAATCATCTCCTCCAAGAGATGGAAGGGAAAGAAGTAGTATGACTCCCCTTTACTCGCAAAATTGCGAATCGTGCATATTCCTCGGCTCCTTTAATGAGGCTGACCTCTACCTGTGCTACGGGTATCACCAACGTGATGGAGGATGCCTCGTAGCGAGGCACTCCTCTGACTGTTCTGACAACGTATGTTGGAACTTCGCTGACATCGAGCGAATCGGATTGGCGACTATTGCCAGACCAGAAATTGCTGAGGCGTATCGCCGAGCAGTGAATCACCCTTTGTTTACTGATACACTTGACACAAGGAGAATCAAATGAATCCAATTGACGCAAGTACTTACACTGATATCGAGGCGTACCGTAACGAGGTTGTAAAAGCCATCTCACAGACCTCACCAGACTTCTACAGGAACTTTAAAGTAATCGCCTTAGATAACTCAAAAGATGTTGTATGTTTCGCTGTAGAAAAAACGGGTACAAACGTCATTGACCTCGTTGGCTCAGGAACTCTAGAAACGGTTATCAGCACATGTGCATTGTTTCAGGACGGAATCCCAAGTAACGATATCGTAGAGGCTGTTACTGAAGAGAAGGTTAAAGTACTGGCAACTAAACTTATCAAACGACTACCATTGCCAGACGTTGAACTGTAAGCCCTCACAAGCCCCGTACAGCCCCGTTTAGTTCGGGGCTTATTAGTTTTACGGGTAATAATAAACAATGCCTTATTTGGACACTACTCGGACTAGCACACTGACGATGGACTACTCGTTTAGTATTGCAAACCGCATGTATCAACCCGGATACCTTATTCCTCCTGAAGACGAATACACATTTAAAAACCATAACTTGACAATGAGTGGTCACCTTGGTTTCTTAGCAACTGTCACTATCCATATAGCGGCAGTGCCAAACTCAACAGACCCGCCATACGCCGGAGGTTTTAATTTCTCAATTCCTTGGAACTGGAAAGTCTATGCAACCATCAACTGTAACAATGGACACGGTGTAAACACGACGGTTAATGTTGACTTACATACGTTTACGGGAGTGTCAACAAGCACAAACTTTATTGACTTCGCCAGCACTATTAGTGGAAGTCTGAGTTGTACAGTCGGCACAGATGTGCTTTGGGATGTGACCGTCACAGGGCAAACGGAACCCCCTACTATTACAACCGTTACGTGGCCTCAACCGACTGCTTATCGTTGGTATGAGCGAGCAACGGTTGGGAGCACGGCTACAACTACACTGACAGTGAATTCATCGTATGGGGCTGGCGGTAGCGGGTCTCACACAGCAACTGGGACAGTCGCCAGCATCAGACCTCCAGCGACCTACAATGCCGCAATTGCTTCAAGTAGTACAATCAGTTCACCCATATCTACATCAACAACGATTACTGTAGCCGAAGTCAAAGTCAATGGAAAGTATGTAAAAACATACACGCATAGTCATAGTTATGGCTCACAGACAGCAAGCATGTTTTCTATGACACTTCAGTCTATTGCCGGAAGTCTGTACAGTGCAACGGGAACAATATCAACGACGAGTTACCTAACTCGACTCGTATCCCTTCGTGGAAACTACCGAGCATGGAAGAATGCATATACCGATGTACTCCGCTTAAATGTCTATGGCTTTGATTACGAAACATCTGCTTATAGGGCTTTGACATCTAGTAGCGGTGCAATTGGTGGCGTTGAACCAACGGATACACTTGATTACTACTCAACCACAACTGTTCTCAATACAGGTTCTAGCAACACACTTACCACAGCACTCAATCAAGTGCCGCCCTTAATCTATGCGTTGACAGATACGACCGACCTCATAGCAAATGGCGAGTTGGCTACTGAGAACCGATTCCTCTTCAGGGGATGGCAGTTCGACGGGATGACTACAGTGCATGATGTCAACAAAAGCATCAGCATATCAGGGTTGAGTAATACATATGCCAATAACGTCAATATGTCGGCATATAGGTACTTGTCAATCGACATAAATTCAGTCGGGACAACAATAGGAAGTTTAGTCATCACAAGTATGCCCGGAGCAAGAACCAAACAATGGAATATTGCTCTTGGGAACGGCAACAACGTTTTACTTATAGACCTTTGTGCCCCACCACTTGAAACTGCTAGTGTAGACTCTCAAGACGTGCCTTTGCCTCGAATAAATCCTGATATGGCTCATAACGCAACTTATGTTGGAACGGCACAACAGGATGGGCCTTATTGGGGAATCACCAGAGTCAGTAGTATCGTTTTTACCCCTGCTAGTGGAGCATCTTGGACTCTCAACTCGTTGACACTGACAAGAAATGCAAGACCAGATACAACTCAGAACTTTGTATATACATCCAGAGACTATAGTGTTGAGCGAATCACTAAAGCAGTTGTTTCAGAAGCGGATACTACCACTACCTTCAAATGCCGTCGCTTCTGGCAACAAGACTCAGTTGCTCGTACTGAAGAAGAGTCAGATGTTCATTGGGAAATAACAGTTGGCGGAGCAACTGGTGTCACTGTAACCACTATCTTTGGGAGAACCATTGCAAACCTTGTTGACGATATTAATGCTACAGATGCACTCAGTGGATACGGTGGCAATGTAATACGGCACAACGGATGGACAGCAACTAAGTCTGTGGCACAACCGGGAGGGGCTACGTGTACAGTCAGTCAGCCACCACTAAGAGATTGTTTTCTTAATGGAGATACTGGATATGCGTCTTGGGTGTACGGAGGCGGAATCCTATGCACTCCAACGATTTCACCCGGTACTGGAACAACATTCACTTACGGCTTTAATATTGTCCCCGGATTGCATAAGGCTCAAACACTATTTGACTCCATTAATGGTGACTTTATTCCGGATATCGATGACCCATTCAACATAAGCACTGCCGGACTTAGTAGTGGAAATCCAATTTTTGAAGGGCTTATCCTTGCAGGGGGGAACATTTTTAGAGGGCCTGCTCATGGAATCGTTTTAAACTCAGGTTCAACAGCAACGCCAAATGTTGGAGCAACCGTTGACTTGATACGTACAAGTAATGGGGCTGTAAGAGGAACGGCAATTACTGGAACGTATGGTCAATTTGAAACCGATAACCCCTTTGCCCAGAACACCATAATAAACTTTGCTCGATTTGCAACACTGAACATCACTGGAACATATCATTCAAGTAAGAGGAATCGAAACGCATTCAGACATACAATTGCAACAGGTGATAGTTTGTCGTCACATAATCACGACTATTCACTAATGCACTTATACTCAGAGAATTCATCCGTATTCAGCAATAGGTTGACGTTTTATATATCTCCTGACAATGGTGCAACATGGAACATCACAGACACAGGGATTTCGACCCTCAGTACAGCGAGTGGAGGCGGTCACAGTACCCGACTGCCGTTTACCGCTGATAGCCGGAAGATTTGGCTAACATATACTCCGGGCGGTAGAACAAATCCAAACCAACTTATAACCAGATATACCGAGAACGAAGGGAGTACGTGGAGTTCAGTGATAGTTTTAGCAAACCCAGCATTTAGACCAACGACGTGTGTCGGAGCCAACGGATTTGAGTACCTGTTCTATTACACGAGCAACAGTACAGCCAGTGCCTTGTCCATTGACTCAATTACTCGTGACACGGACAGCAACGTCATACAGACAGCACATACCGTAGTCACAACAGATGCGGCCTTCGACACCCTTGCCGCTTACGTTAGAGACACTGAGATTTTCCTGTTCTACAGGAAGTACACAACAAACGCCGTTGTAGTTGTCAAAAGCATTGACATGGGGAATACATACAGTTGATGTAAAGAGCCCCGTTATTGCGGGGCTGGTAACTCCACAAAGCGAGCATAGTCATCATCTGCCCACTCTATCGCCATCACGATAGCGTCTTCTTCAATCTCGGCTGGAGTCCCTTCTGGATTATCCTTCATTGCTACTGCCATTGCCTGAGGAAGGTAGTAATTGTAATACTCCTCCAATGTTGCTCCTGTCATTCTCTTCTCCTCCTAACACCACTGGTGTCCAACGTGAGCGACTGCCTCGATTGGTTGAAGCCCTTGAGCCTCCATCAACTCGAGGAGACTGTCTACGTAGTAGTCAAACTTAGCCTGAAGGGTTGACTTATCCGTAATCTTGTTTACGAATTTCTTGAATGTCTGAGCATTCTTCTTGGTTCGGAAGTAGATACATTCCTCACCGTTCTCGGTAACTAAAAACCAGCCACCCGTCTGGTCGAAATCGATGTAGGTCTTCATTTTTTGTGCTGTCATTGTGTCCACCTCTCCAAACTTGATTGTCTATATTATTGCACAGTATTAACTAGATGTCAACACCGTGCAAAGATTTATTTTGAATAGGTTATAGAGTCCATTCCTCTATCTCTGAGGCGGTCACTACTGACTTGGTGATTTCCCCGTTCATGAAAACCGTCAGGGTGACAGTGGCATCTGCCTTCTTGTGAACAATCGCCACTGGCGAGTTCGTCAGAGCCCTCATAACGATGGCATTCCCAGCATCAAGAGCATAGCGAATCGCCCCTGTGTACGAGTTCAGATGATGCTCGTAAGTTCCGTCTACTACTACAATTTTGTAATCGCCAAAGTACATTTTCATATCTCCTTTTTCACCAAACCCTACCGTTTGCCAGACGGTGCGACTCCTGCTTGATGTCGCCGAATAGCCCACCGTCGGAGTTCAATTTGTCCGACGGTTTGGATTTTCACCTGTTCGTCCCTAGCCCAGATAGTCTGGGTCAAAGATGATAGCGAGGTCATCGCTACTCCAGTCATCCCCAGCAACGGGTGGTTGATAATCTGTATTCATTTGTGTTTCCTCTTTCCAAACTTGATTGAACATAGTATAGAACACACTTTATGTATCTGTCAATAGTAAAATACACTATTATTGAAAATACTTTTGTTTCACAAAAAAAGACCGCTTTGTGGACGGTCTGAATATCTAGCCGTGAGTGAATCCCGGCTTGCGGTCTGAGAGGTTCAGAATGACCCATACAGCGGTCATATCTATGTCTTTGGAGTTATTATCGGTTATGCAGTTACCTCACCTCAGTGAACGATATGGACACCTCTACTTTGCGACAGGATGTCGCATTCATATCCTTTGCAATGGACAGTACTTCATCTTCACCGGAGCATCCGATGAAAACCCAGCCCTCAGCAACCAGTGCCTTGCGTACAAGGTAGTTCTGGTCGCTGTACACGAACTCAGTGCGGAACGACGCAGTTGAGAGGTTAGTCTCAAAGATGTTTTTAGTGAACATGAACATGGTTTTCTTCTCCTCCTAGTACAAACCGTCAAAACCGTCGATGTCAAAGTCCATTTCGTTTACCTCTTCAAACCTGATGTCAACAGTATAGGCAATGATTTACAGGGTTGTCAAGGGTTTACAGTAACTATTTTTTAAAACTGTTGACATATATAACACACGAAGGTTATGATTAAGTTAGAGGAACCTAAATTGATATTGAGTTTTGACGGAGTGGGGTTTTTGGATATCTTTGTTCAGTCAATGCGTATGAAAGACCTACCTTGTTACGAAGGTATTCAAGCGGAACCCGGTGACTTGGTTATTGTCTACGGCAATGGAATCTACTTAAAGCCACCAACAAAAGAAAATACATACACGGTTATCCCTTCTTTTGAATATCCAAATGAAGGCCCGGAGTCATGGCACGAATATCTTGGATGGAATGAGGGGATGGCACTACTGTCCCGTGAGTATGTCACTGAAGTGCTACGCCATCTCGACATGAAGTATCAACGGATGTACATCAAGGTTATACGTGAAGGTGATGAGTTTGACTTCACAACAATTACAAGAGAAGAGTATTCAGTTATCTCTATGATGGGGTTCAGTGAGTTGCCCCCCAAGAGTTGGAAAGACTACGCATAAGTAAAAAGCCCCCAGTGATTACTAGGGGCTTTTTAGTACCAATCGCTATCTGGGCTCTCTTGGAAGAGAATTTCTTGGAGCAAGAGTAGGGCGGAAACTCAAC
>Ga0209873_1000002_pt1 | contig 50411 bp, 46 predicted proteins | sample GWRWT2_30Apr14_FD_187186 | JGI IMG/M metagenome (GOLD analysis project Ga0209873, IMG submission 187186) | Sand microcosm microbial communities from a hyporheic zone in Columbia River, Washington, USA - GW-RW T2_30-Apr-14 (SPAdes) (version 2) | ecosystem: Engineered > Artificial ecosystem > Sand...
TATTGGCCAATGCCATTTGCCATGCGGCATCAAGATTATGTGTGGCTACTCGTGCGGCTTCTGCCTTATGCTGGGCATAAGGGGTTTTTTCGTCGGCAAAAACCGGCAAGGACTGGCTGATAATGCAGGTCCAGGTCGCTAACGCCACACCGTAGAATGCACGGTTTTTTTTAGTATGGTTTTTATTATAAAAGGGTTGAAATAAGGACATCGTTACTCCGGGCAAGTGCACTCACTTCATCAGACCATTGTCGTTTGACTTTATCATGGCCACCTTGCTGTATAAACTGTTTTCCAGTACACCGGATTTATCCTGTATTCTTAGGCGGCGCGCCATGACCTACCTGTATTTTTCATTACACCCATTGCCCGCGCTCACCGCCGCACTGGCCAGTTCACCGTCCGCCCAAGTGGGGCAGCTGGATTACCGCCGTTTTCCCGACGGTGAATCCTATCTGCAACTACGCAGTGACTGTCAGGATAAGGACGTTGTCGTGCTCCATTCGCTTCAGAATCCCGATCAGGATTTTCTTGCCCTGCTGTTTCTGGCCACGGCTTTAAAACAGCAGGGTGCAAAACGCGTAGGGCTGCTTGCTCCTTATTTGGCTTATATGCGGCAGGATATTGCCTTCAAACCAGGCGAGTTGATCACCTCACAGGTCTTTGCCCAACTTATTTCCAGCCACTTTGACTGGTTACTTACCGTTGACCCTCACCTGCACCGCATTCAGGCGCTGGAGCAGATTTACAGCATTCCCTGTGTCACCTTGCACGTTGCGCCCTTGCTGCATCGCTGGATTAAAGACCATATCGACCGCCCGCTGTTAATCGGGCCGGACAGTGAAAGCGCCCAGTGGGTTGAATTGGCCGCACAAACCTATGGCATGCCTTCATTGGTGCTGGAAAAAGAACGTTTTGGAGACAGAGACGTTCAGGTCGCCCTGCCCTCGATGACACAGTGGCATGAACATAGGCCGGTGCTGGTTGATGACATTATTTCCAGTGGCCATACCCTGTTAAATTCAATTGCGCAATTGCAGGTTTTGGGTTTCAGACACTGCACCTGTGTCACCATTCATGGCATTTTTGCTGAAGACAGTTACGAAAAACTCAAAGCAAGCGGTGCTGACATTATTTCCACCACCACCCTTGCGCATATTTCCAATCAAATCGACGTCAGTCAGACGATTGTGACCGCACTGGAGAATTTTCTACATGACAACTGATCATTCGCAATTATCTGGCGGGCTCAGCTCGGCAGAAGCCAGTGCACGCCAACAGCGTTTCGGTTTGAATGCTTTACCGGCTGCAAAAACAGAGTCCTGGTTAGTGAAGCTGTTACGGCAGTTTCAGAATCCGCTGATTTACATTCTGCTTTTTGCTTTGGCCTTTGGGGTCGTGGCCTGGGTCATGGAAGGCGGACACGGCGTACCACTGGAACCACTGACCATTCTGCTTATCCTACTGGCTAACGCGGGACTTGGTATGTGGCAAGAAACCAAAGCCGATGCCGCACTCAGTCATTTAATGGCACTGGCAGCACCTAAAAGCTGGGTGCTGCGCGATCAGCAACTGGTCAATATTCCCAGCAGCCAATTGGTGCCGGGCGATCTGGTCAGAATCAAAGCCGGCGAACGCGTGCCTGCCGATGGACTGATTAAAAATAATGACAGTTTGCTGGTAGACGAATCGATGCTGACCGGGGAATCGCTGCCGGTCGATAAACTTGAAGGTGGCGAATTATTCGCAGGTACGCTGACCGTCAGAGGGCATGCGTATTTTGAGATCACGCGTATTGGTGCCCAAAGCAGCATGGGAAAACTGGCTACACTGCTGGGGGATATCAACGATCAAGGCACGCCGCTGGAAAAACGCATGGCGCTGTTTGGCAACAAAATCGCCTGGGTTGTGCTTATTTTGGCGCTGGCGCTGTTAGTGGTTGGTTTGTTAACACAAGGTCTGTCGCAGTTTGTGCCGATTTTTATTTTTGCCGTTGCGCTGGCGGTAGCGGCAGTGCCGGAAAGTTTGCCGGCAGTGCTCACTCTGGCCTTAGCCTTGGGCGTGGAACGTATGGCCAAACGCAAGGCTGTGGTGCGGCGCTTATCGGCCGTAGAGGCCTTGGGTTCGGTCACGGTGATTGCCACAGATAAAACCGGCACGCTGACCGAAAACAAAATGCTGGTCAAAAAAATACACAGCGAACACAGCGACGAGCTCATCAAGGCCATGGTTTTGGCCAACGATGCTGAAATAAATAGTCAGGCCGGGGATCCGCTGGAATTGGGTTTGCTGCAATATGCCCGAGATCAGGGACTGTCGCTGGAAGAGATCCAGAAAAACCACCCCCGAAGTTCAAGCCGCCCCTTTGATTCCCGCTGGAAATACATGCGTGTCACAGTGACCGATGCCAGTGGTCCACACAGTTATTTCAAAGGCGCGCCTGAAATATTGCTTCAGCGCTGCGCATTGAGCACGGAAGAAAAATCCGACATTGAGTCACGCATTGAAGCCTTTGCCCGCGAGGGTTACCGTGCCTTGGCCTTTGCTTCACTGGATGGCGAGGAAGAAGACAATAGCACCTTGAACTGGCTGGGCCTGGCCCTGTTCTGGGACCCGCCGCGCGCAGAAATTCCCGCCGCCATCGCCGAAGCCAGACAAGCAGGCATTCGCGTACTGATGATTACCGGCGACCATCCGGAAACAGCCAAAACCATTGCCCATGCCGTGGGCATCGACGGTGATCGTGTTATCACCGGCAAAGAAATTGATGCCATGGATGATCAAAGTTTCAGTCGCGCCGTGACTGAATTTAATATTTATGCCCGCGTGTCACCCGAGCATAAATTACGTATCGTTCAGGCTCTGCAGGCGGCTGGGGAAATCGTGGCCATGACCGGTGATGGCATCAACGATGCGCCCGCATTAAAAGCCGCTGACGTGGGTATTGCCATGGGCATTCGCGGCAGTGATGTCAGCCGTGAAGTGGCTGACCTGATTCTGCTGGATGACAATTTTGCCACCATAGTGGCCGCTATTGAGGAAGGTCGCAGCATCTATGAGAATATCCAGAAATTTATCCGCACGCTGTTTTCCGCCAATTTATCGGAAGTCGTTCTGATTACCTTCGGCGGTTTTTTGGTTTTTGCCATGACCCAGAGCGGCGCAAAGCTCTTGTTACCTTTAACGGCCGTGCAAATTCTCTGGATGAATTTGATTACCGACTCCCTGCCCGCGCTAGCTCTGGCGGTGGATAAAAATCCCGGCGTTATGACCATGAAACCCCGACCCACGAATGCGCCGCTGCTGGATGCCAACTCCATGAAATTCATTCTGAGCGCCGGGATACTTGGAGGCGGTCTTGCACTGGGACTGCTGCTGGGGCTGCCTGTCATGGGCTTTGATGCCTCGCTGACGCAAACCGCCGTATTCTGTTTTATTGTTTTAGTACAGTTATGTTTTGCTTTGCCTGCGCGCAAGGTGCATTTGTCACCGGTGATAAATCACTGGGTGCTGGGTGCTTTACTGCTTGCATTGCTCGCACAAATCGCCGCGATGACCATTCCCGCTCTACGACTGCTACTGGGCGTACACCAGGTCGATCGTGATCTAATGCTGATACTGGTATTGAGCATTACCCCCTGCTGGTTTGTTGTGGATCGTTACAGTCGGTATTTGGCTGATAAAAATAATCATCAATCCAAGGGCTGATTGGCACAGGTACGTTCGAAAGCACGCCCGTTTGCGATTACAATGGCGGCTTTCGAACCTCACTTAAACCGTGGAGCCATCCGGGTCATTGCTATGAATTTATTTGGCAAAAAACCGCAAAATCAAAATGTAGTGCCCTCGCCCTGTGTCGATATTTGCGCGCTGGATGATAACGACATCTGTATTGGTTGTTTTCGCTCCGGCGATGAAATCAGCGACTGGGGCGCAATGAGCGACGATGAGAAGAAAAACACCTTGCTGAAAGTGCGCGAACGTCGACAGGCAAAATAACTCACACGCATCAAAAAATCTTGAACAAACAATAAGGATTGATCTGCGATGGTGCAGCGAATAGACAAGGTCAGTATTGGGACACCGTTTTCTGCCACGTCCACAAAAGTTCTGCTCTGTGGTGCCGGTGAACTGGGCAAAGAAGTGGTTATTGAATTACAGCGCCTGGGTGTTGAGGTCATTGCCATTGACCGTTACGCAAACGCGCCCGCCATGCAAGTCGCCGATCGTAGTCACGTGTTGTCCATGCTCGATGGCCCGGCCCTCGAAGCCATTATTCGCACCGAAGCACCTGACCTGATCGTGCCCGAAATCGAAGCCATTGCCACCGATACACTGATCAAACTCGAACAAGACGGTTTTCAGGTGGTGCCCAGCGCACGCGCCACCCAGCTGACCATGAATCGCGAAGGCATACGCCGCCTGGTGGCCGAAGAGCTCGGTTTTAAAACCTCGGCCTACCGCTTTGCCGATACCGAAAATGAATACCGGGCAGCGGTGACCGCACTGGGTCTGCCCTGTGTTGTCAAGCCGGTAATGAGTTCGTCGGGCAAAGGGCAATCTATTGTGCGCACAACTAACGAAATCGACGCCGCCTGGCACTACGCCCAAAGCGGCGGACGTGCCGGTGGCGGGCGAATTATCATTGAAAGTTTTATCCCTTTTGATTACGAAATTACCTTGCTAACGGTGCGCCACCGTGACGGGGTGAGTTTCTGTGAACCCATTGGGCATTATCAGGAAAAAGGTGATTACCGCCAAAGTTGGCAGCCACAACCCATGATCGATCACGTTTTAAAAAAAGCCCAAAGTATTGCCAGTGGCGTGACCGAGGCTTTAGGTGGGCTGGGCGTATTTGGTGTAGAGTTTTTTATCAAAGATAACGAAGTCTATTTCAGCGAAGTGTCCCCGCGTCCGCATGACACCGGTCTGGTCACGCTCATTTCGCAAAATCTGTCTGAATTTGCCCTGCATGCCTTGGCTATTCTGAGTTTACCCATTCCGACCATTCGCCAATACGGTCCGGCCGCATCGTCGGTTATTCTGGTCGAAGGCTCATCCCACAAGGTTCGTTTCAGTCAGCTGGAACAGGCACTGGCACTACCCGACACGCAGCTGCGCCTCTTTGGCAAACCCGAGGTAAACGGCGCGCGGCGAATGGGCGTAGGATTGGCCTTGGGGGAGACCCTTGATGAGGCGCTAAACAAAGCCAAATTTGTATCCACTACGGTTCGGTGCGAGTTATAAGATGATGCCGAATCCTTCAAGTCCTATCGGGATTTTTGACTCTGGCGTTGGTGGCCTTTCGGTGCTGAGTCACATTCATCAAAAATTACGCAACGAAGATCTGATCTATGTTGCCGACTCCCATTTTGCGCCGTATGGCGAAAAAGGCGAAACCTTCGTCACCGAGCGCGCGTTGTATATTTCGCGGTTCTTTTTTAAGGTGCCGGTTAAGGCCATCGTTGTAGCCTGTAATACGGCTACCGCAGCTGCGGTGGCCGTATTACGTCAACATTATTCCCTGCCGATTATCGGTATTGAGCCTGGGGTCAAACCGGCGGTCTCAATGTCACGCACCGGCGTCATCGGTGTTTTGGCCACCACCGAAACCCTTAAAAGCAAAAAATTCGCCGATTTACTCGCCCCTTATGCAGACCATAAAATCATCGCGCAAAAATGCCCGGGACTGGTCGAAGAAATTGAAATCATGAATCTCGAAGGGCCAAAATTACGCGAGCTGGTCACCGCATATGTTGCGCCGATGTTGGCAGCCAATGTTGATACCCTTGTTTTGGGCTGCACTCATTATTCATTTATTGCCCCTTTGATTCAGGAAATTGCAGGCAAAGAGGTGACCTTGATTGATACGGGTGAGCCCGTCGCCAAGGAACTGGTCAGACGCCTGCAGCAACGCAATTTGTTATCAACAGAAAACCGACCGGGAACCCAGCGCTTTTACACCAGCGCATCGCCCGCCGAGGTCCGCCCTGTGTTCGCACGTCTCTGGGGCGGTGAGGTGAATGTATTGGCGCTTCCCTGATTCGAAACATTCTCCCACGAAGCACGCCCACCCCGTTTTACATCGCTCTAAAAATGCATGCCTTGCTGCTTTTTAATACTTTATTAGTATTTTTATCTAATCCAGACATGGTCTAGTATAAAAGTAGGTCTTATATTAACACGACTGCAAAGCGCGTTGGTTTTACTGTAGTCGGTTTATCCGGGTTAGTTCTGTCATATTTAGGACACCTGCTTTTTGTAGAATAACTTCTTGGGTGAGTGGCGTGGTGATATCACTACGGCAAACAACCCGTTGTGATTTTAGGGAGCGCGTATCAACACACCGGACAAGTTTTTCACAACACTATGCACGCACAAATGCTTCTCCCTTGAACCGGTCATGAAGCAGAACCATCCTTCACTGTGTAATTCAATCATCTCCTTCCCGTTTTTTACGTCCACATCTTGCGCACGCCCTGCGCACCAAAATCACTTTAAAACGCAATTGCCGTTGATTAACAATGGAGAATAACCATGGAAAAAATCTACGTTATTGATACCAATGTACTGCTGCATGATCCCTTGGCATTGCAGGCATTTCACGAGCATCACGTGGTATTGCCCATGACCGTTCTGGAGGAACTGGATATCATTAAAGACCGGCGCGAAAAAGATGTGAGCCGGGAAGCGCGTATTGCCATCGGTACCATTGATGCCTATCTGGAAAATGCATCGCCCAGTGAAATCATCACCGGCGTCAGGTTGCCGCCTATGACGGAAAACAGTTTACCCGGCCGTTTATCCATTTATCCGGATCAGGCGCTGAAGGAAAATCAGAAGTCGGTGCCTTATCTGAATATCAATACTGCACATGCCAATGACAATCGAATCATCAATGTGGCCTTGAGCCTGCAGGCAGAGAATCCAAAAGCCTATGTCTGTCTGGTAACCAAAGATATCAATATGCGCCTCAAGGCCAAAGGATCCGGCCTGGAACACGTTGAAGATTACCGCAATGATAAAGTGCTCGATGATATTGATCTGCTCACCCGTGGTTATGAGCATGTCGATGGCAATTTCTGGAACACTGTCCACAGCAACTCTGTTGTGCATGACCACGGCTCGACCGTGCACACCATGACCACTATCCCTCTGAGCAAGCCTTACCCGAAAATGTTTATTACCGATGATGACAGCTTTGTTGGTTTCGTCCGAAGTTGTCAGTCGGGGAAAAATGAAGTGGTGCAGCATTCGCGTGACTTTCTGATGAAACAATCCAGCTGGGGCATCAAACCCAGAAATCTCGAACAAGCCATGGCCATGTATCTGCTTAGCCATCATGATATTGATCTGACGGTGTTAACCGGCCCGGCCGGCTCGGGCAAAACTCTGTTGGCGTTGGCCTATGGGCTGGAAGAAATCATGGAAAGACAAACTTTCAATAAACTGATCGTGGCGCGCTCCACCCCTCCGCTGGCTGAAGAAATCGGTTTTTTACCTGGCACCGAAGAAGAAAAAATGGCACCGTGGCTGGCCGCCTTTGAAGATAATCTGGAAATCATGCATGGCAAGGATGAATCCAGCGCCAGCAGTATCGAATATGTAAAAAAACGCGCCAATATTCAGTTCAAATCGCTGAATTTCATGCGTGGCCGTTCATTTAATAATGCCTATATTATTGTAGATGAAGCGCAAAACCTGACCCAGTTTCAGATCAAGTCCATTCTCACCCGGGTTGGAAAAGATTCTAAAATCGTTGTGCTGGGTAATCTGGCGCAAATAGATAATAAATACATTACACCCTTAACGTCAGGGCTCACCTATCTGGTGGAAAAATGCAAGTACTTCGATCATGCCGGCATCATGCGTGTTAACGGTATTGAACGCAGCCGTCTGGCGGCTTTTGCCGAGGAGAACCTGTAAACAATGCAATGAATCCGGAATGGGTAGTGGTTTGACTTTTTTGTCCTTTAATTTATACAAAGGCGCTGCTTCGTGTTTTAATTGCACCGCAGCAAGAAAACACCAAGCCAATACCCAAACCTGTTTCAGCCACACGCTCAGGACTCACCGTGACCTCATTTCATCCTTCACGTGCACCCTTTCCAGCCACACGCATGCGTCGTATGCGCAAGGATTCTTTTTCCCGTGCACTCATGCGCGAGCATCAACTTAAGGTCAGCGATCTGATTTATCCCATTTTTGTGCGTGAAGGGCAGGGCATCCGTGAAATTATAAGCTCCATGCCGGATATTGAGCGTTTATCACTTGATGAGTTGAGCAAGGAAATAAAAGAATTACACGCGCTTGGTATTCCTGCAGTGGCGGTGTTTCCAGTGGTTCCATCCCATTTAAAAAGTAATGATGCGCGAGAAGCTTTTAATCCCGACGGTTTAGCACAACGCGCCATCAAAACCATCAAAGACAGCGTTCCTGAAATAGGCGTTATTACTGATGTCGCGCTTGATCCCTTCACCCTTCACGGTCAAGACGGTCTTATTGATGATCAGGGTTATGTTGTTAATGACCGCACGCTGGACGTTCTGGTACAACAAGCCTTGTCACACGCCCACGCTGGCAGTGATATTGTCGCACCTTCGGACATGATGGATGGCCGCATCGGCGAAATTCGCAAACATCTCGAACACCAGGGTTTTCACAACACACGTATCCTTGCCTACTCAGCCAAATATGCCTCGGCCTATTACGGTCCCTTTCGTGACGCCGTAGGTTCATCGACCCAACTTAAAGGCGGCAGCAAAGAAAGTTACCAAATGGACCCTGCCAACAGCGATGAAGCGCTGCACGAAATTGCACTCGATCTGGCCGAAGGTGCCGACATGATTATGGTCAAACCAGGCATGCCCTATCTGGACATAGTCCGCCGTGCCCGTGAGACGTTTCAGGTGCCCACGTTTGTGTATCAGGTCAGTGGTGAATACGCCATGCACCAAGCCGCTTTTCAACAAGGTTGGCTGGATAAAGACAAGGTTATTCTGGAATCATTGCTTGCCTTCAAGCGCGCAGGTGCTCATGGAATTTTTACCTACTTCGCCAAATACGCTGCAAAATTGCTACAAAATGGCTGATTTTTTGGGTTTTTTATGCAAATAAACCGAAAAAACCGTCTGAACTCAACCATGGAAAAATACGCTGAAATAAAAAATGGCGCGCTCATTTCTTGAAAAAGTGACGATGGGGCGTCATATTAGAACAATGCTCATATTGAGTGACCTTTCTTCCCCCCCAACTGGAGGTTTTACATGAGTGACAAAATTATCCATGTCACCGACGCAAGTTTCGAAAACGACGTATTAAAAGCCGATGGGCCTGTATTAGTTGATTACTGGGCAGAATGGTGTGGCCCGTGCAAAGCCATTGCTCCGGTATTAAATGATATTGCCAACGAGTATGTCGGCAAACTCACCGTTGCCAAACTCAATATCGATGAAAATCCAGGCACACCCGCCAAATACGGCGTACGGGGTATTCCGACACTGACCATTTTCAAAAATGGTAATGTCGAAGCCACCAAAGTGGGCGCATTATCCAAGTCACAGTTAACCGCTTTTATCGACAGCAATATTTAATTTCCGGGTTCATGCTCTTGAATTACGTTGTGAGCGAGTGTAGCATGGCTCGCTCCAGCGCCCGAAATCAGTTAATTCAGTGGACACTCTGAAATTAACATTCTATAGTTAAAAAAGCTTAAAAATAGAATATAACAATTCCTCGCTGTTGCTTAGCGCCATCCATTCATACTTATCCATCTTTTATTTTTTTAAACAAGGCTTCTCGCCGTCCTATACAATCATTCACGACAATCACTCACGCATATTACTTATGAATCTTTCTGAACTGAAAAAAAAACCTATTGGTGAACTGTTAGAAATTGCTCAAGAAATGGGCCTGGAAAACTTGGCCAGAACCAAAAAACAAGACGTTATTTTTGCCATCCTTAAACGTCACGCCAAAAGTGGTGAGGATATTTACGGTGATGGCGTATTGGAAATACTGCAGGATGGTTTTGGTTTTCTGCGTTCCTCTGAAGGCTCTTACCTCGCCGGTCCCGATGACATTTATGTTTCGCCCAGTCAAATCAGACGTTTTAATCTGCGCACCGGCGACAGCATTTCAGGCAAGATTCGACCGCCCAAAGAAGGCGAACGTTATTTCGCCCTGCTGAAAGTCAATGACATCAATTTTGATCGTCCTGAAAACGCTAAAAACAAAATTCTTTTCGAAAACCTCACGCCCTTGTTTCCAGATGAACGTCTGATCATGGAACTGGGTAACGGCAGCACGGAAGATATTACAGCCCGCATCATCGACTTGATGGCCCCTATCGGCAAAGGTCAGCGCGGCTTGATTGTGTCACCCCCGAAAGCCGGTAAAACCATGATGCTGCAAAACATTGCGCAGTCCATCACTCGTAATAATCCGGATTGTTATTTAATAGTTCTGTTGATCGACGAACGTCCTGAAGAAGTGACTGAAATGAGCCGAACTGTACGTGGTGAAGTAGTTGCCAGCACGTTCGACGAGCCACCTGCGCGTCACGTTCAGGTTGCCGAAATGGTGCTTGAAAAGGCCAAGCGTTTGGTTGAGCACAAAAAAGATGTTGTCATTCTGCTGGATTCTATTACGCGTCTGGCCCGAGCTTTTAACACGGTGATTCCATCTTCCGGTAAGGTTCTGACCGGTGGTGTTGATGCCCATGCGCTGGAACGTCCCAAACGTTTTTTTGGTGCCGCACGTAACATTGAAGAAGGTGGAAGTCTGACCATTTTAGCTACTGCACTGGTCGATACTGGCTCTAAAATGGACGAGGTTATTTACGAAGAATTTAAAGGCACCGGTAATAACGAAATTCACCTCGACCGCAAAGTGGCCGAGAAGCGTGTTTATCCTGCCATTAACATTAAAAAATCGGGCACACGCCGTGAAGATCGTCTTACCACCGAAGAAGAACTCAAACGCATGTGGATATTACGCAAGATTCTCCACCCTATGGATGAAATTACCGCAGTGGAATTTCTGATCGACAAACTCAAGGACACCAAAACCAATGAAGAGTTTTTCGAAGCCATGAAGCGTTCCAAAAACTAAAAACCCCCCAAAATGCCCAGCAAAAACTGGGCATTTTTAGGTGCGTTAAAAATACGCACAGTCCGTGTTCCGGCCGATGAATTTTTTTAGGTGGTTTTTATTAATGATGAGTTCTCAGTGCGGCGTAAGGGATCATTACTACGCTATAACCTGCATCAGTCCGTAAATTTTCAGTGACCTTCTCAATCGTCAAGGGTTTGCTCATAAAAAATCCTTGAGCAAAATCACAGCCGTTTTCTCGTAGAAAGACCAGCTGTTCTTCGACCTCGATACCTTCGGCAATAACCATCAGATTGAGCTTGTGTGCCATGGCAATAACGGCCGATACGATGCATTTATCCTGATCACTATGCACCAGATCATTAATAAAACAACGATCGATTTTTAGCGTGTCAACGGGCAATTGTTTTAAATAACCCAGTGACGAATACCCGGTACCAAAATCATCAATTGCCAGATACACGCCAAACCCTTTGAGACAACGAACCAGACTTAATGCTACATCCAGATGTTCCATTAACATGCTTTCAGTGATTTCAAGTTCAAGATTTTTGGCGGGTAATCCGGTCTGTTGCAGGGCTTGATAAACAACATAGGGCAGGCGTGGATCAAGAAATTGTCGGGGAGACAAGTTAACGCACACGCGATTATCATCATCAATACAGCCTTGGTCTAACAAATTTTTCATGTCAATACACGATTGCATCAGTACCCAGTCACCAATTGCCACAATCTGACCCGATTGCTCAGCCACCTCAATAAACACATCGGGAGGCACCAGGCCTCTTATTGGACTTTGCCATCTAATCAAGGCTTCCATACCGATAAATCGACCTGTTCTAACGTCGTACTGTGGCTGGTAGAGAAGAAAAAACTGGTTCTCGGTCAACGCAATGTTCAGTTCGTTTTCAAGCGCCAATCGCTGTTCATTTCTTACGCTCATGTCATGGGTATAATACCCAAAACGATTTCGGCCAGAGGTTTTGGCACTGTACATAGCCATATCGGCATATTTAAGCAATGTCTGTGCATCTGTCGCATCATCAGGACTGATAGCAATACCAACACTAACGGTCATCGTAATGGTTTGTTCTGTCAGCAGAATGGGTTGTCGAATGGAGTGAATGATTTTGTCTGCAATCATACCGGCCACGTCAGGCGATTTAATGTTATTGAGAATAATGACAAATTCATCACCACCAAGTCTGGCAACGGTATCCTCTTTACGCACAAATTCTTTTAATCTGTTCGCCACATGGGTGAGCAAAAGATCCCCGGAATCGTGTCCCAAGGAGTCATTGATTCGTTTAAAACGATCCAGATCAATACTTAACAGTGCCAGTTTCTTTTTTGAATCCTGTGCGCTTTGCAGCGCTTGATTGAGTCGATCCCTGAATAAACGCCGATTTGCCAGTGCCGTTAAAGGATCATAAAAAGCCAATGTTTCAATCTGCTCCCTGAATTCTTGTTGCGCCGTGATATCGGCAAGCGTGCCGACGTATCCGATGATATGATCAAACGCATCAAATTCTTCTCTGACCTGACATAAAACCCACCTGATTTTAGACGCCGTTTCTATGCGAAATTCGGCAGAAAATGACTCGCCACACTGACAACTGTGTTGCCATAAATCTTTAATACGGTGTTTGTCTTTGACAAAAATCACGTCATGCCAGTTTTTATTGTTCGCGCCCTCCCAAGATAAACCCGTAATAAGGGTCCACATTGTATTCACGTAACGTAAGGAGCCTTGTATATCGGTATAAAAAATTCCAACAGGCGCGATACTGGCCAATGTCTTGAAACGGTTTTCGATATTTTTTAACGAATGTTTTGCGTGTATCCGTTCAGTGATATCACGCGCAATGACCATAAAATGTTCACTGTTTTGCATTGCGCTAGCGCCGGTCTGAAGTTCAATATAAAAAGGGGTCCCATCTTTTTTATAGGCCCTGGTTTCAAGGGTTTTATGCTGACTCTGATGCTGTGCAGTCGCAACAATTTCATCAATAATGTTTTTTACCGGCGCTTGAAAGTGCTGTGGATTGAGAAACAATTGATGAAAAGGAATCCGTTTGATTTCATCAGGGTCGTAACCAAATACATTTTTGACCGATTGATTTGCCAGCTCAATTCTACCGTTGTGGTGAAAACCAATAATGGCACTGGCTGTGCTGTTCAGAACCGTGGACAGCCTTTCAAGTTCGCGTGATAAGGCCGTAGCCGTGAAATTAAGCTCTTTTGATACTTTTTGAAGAGAAGCTTCTCGTTCGATGACATCAGAGACGTCCTGAATAAGAATCTGGCAGCCCTGCTCACCTTTAGCCAGTTCCAATGGCTTAATGCAAATCACTTGTTTGATGCGGTAAAACTCAATGCCAAACAAGCCGTGTTTATAAAATTCAAAGGGCGACTGGTACAAATTGGCAGAAATATAACTCGATAAACCAAAAATCAAGGCATCGGTCACCGCTTCCCAGACACGTGTATTCACAACGAGAGGGAAAACAGCAAGAAAATCCTGCTCTACTACTGCGTTTCGATCAACATTGCCAACTTGAGCAATCCAGTCATTGATATACAGAATTTTTGTTTTTGGACAAAGAAAAATAACCCCTTGTTCGATTTCATCAATAACCCCTTTAAATACAGGAACAGTGCTCATGGAAGCACCTTTTGATTTTGTCCGTGATTTAAGGCCTCAGTCAAACGTGCGAACCACGAATTAATGAGCGCATTATTTTTCATATGCAGATTCACACTCAACTGGCTGGTGATTGTTTCTAACGTTTCTTTGTGTTGGCATCGAAAATCCACCTGTATGACAAGCGCCTCGCCGGGGTACAAGCCTGCTTCTGCAAAATAATGCGCAAGGCCATTCTTGGACGGTTGTTGTGGCAGACTTGAACGAAAACCAAGTTCCATCAACACGAAGAAGCTGCGCAATACACTGTTTAACAGGATATTGCCCATTTCATTTATCAAATCGGCATCACTCCCCTCATTACACCGGTAATGCGTGAGCATCTGCGACCCAAGAGTTTTGACTAGGACAAGCGACAAGGCACCTTGATAATCGCCTTCAAACGTTTGGATCACAGCAGCACATTGCGGATCAAGCAAATGCTGATAGACCTCATGCCGGGGCATCAACTCCAGGTTTTGAGCGTGACATTGAAAGTGGTATGGCAACAGAGTCGATAACGTGGTCTGAGCTTGCTCAAAACCATGGTCTAACAAACTCAAGATGTCGGCAAAAGTAGTATCTGTATTGGAAGAGAGTGCGTAATGCATTGGAAGACTCTGTTCAATCGACATAAAATCGGGTTACATGAAAAAGCACACACCAGCTTTGCTTTTTCATGCAACCGTAAGGCAGCACCGTAGCTACTAATAAAGTGTAGGTCTGGCTTGGGCCTTGCGCAGAAAATTTTATTTTTTCTGCGAACGATTCAATGTGACGAAAAAGTCACACGTCAGGAAGCCGTCAAATAAGGGCTACCGCTCATGCCTGACTTGAGCGTATTCAGCAAAGACTCTTGTGTTTCTGCACCCAGAGCAAGTTGTTTCAAGCGCTGCTCGTAAGATGCTAACAATTGTTCTGCTGAAAAATGCACACCTTTTAATACGCTCGCGACATTGTCACCTTTCTCGGCATGAGAAAATTCGATGTCTCCGCTTGGCGTGACTTCCACATCAACGGTGTCGGTCTCACCAAAAAGATTATGATTATCACCAAGAATTTCCTGATAGGCGCCCACCAGAAAAAAACCGTACAAGGCGCCATCGGCACTATTTTGCTCAGCAACCGGTAACGAGGTTTCAAGGTCTTCGCCATCGACATAGTGATCAATACGGCCATCGGAATCGCAGGTCACATCCTGAATAACCACTTGTTGAGTCAAGGGCTGATCAAGATGCTTCAGGGGCGCTATAGGAAAGATCTGATCAATGCCCCAAATATCGGGCAAAGAACGAAAAATTGAAAAATTTACAAAGAGTTTGCTGGCGGCTTTTTCTTTTATTTCTTCAATGATTTCTTGTCGTGCACGACTGTTGGGCTGGAGTTTTTTGAGCAAAGCCAACAAGGCGGTATGGTAGATACTTTCTCCTTGTGCGCGTTGCTGAAGGTTTAATAATCCATGCACATAAGCGCTACATAGCTCGTTAAATTCACTGCAAATATCGTGATAAAGCTCGGGTAATGAGGTGTCCTGCTGGGTATGAATCTTTTGCAGATTTCGCCACAAACTTAGCACCAATTCAGGACTGTTGTTTTCAGGCGCGTCGATGGCTGCTGCTTGTAAGCGTTCGGCACCAAAGGTTTCACAAATGAGTACCGCGTGATGCGCACTCATGGCTCGACCCGCTTCGGTAATAAGATTCGGAAAAGGAACGCCTTCGTGCTGACAAATGGTATTAATGGTATGCACAATGTTGTGCGCATATTCGTTGATATCATAATTCATGGAACAAAAACGCCGTGAACAACTGCCCTCGTAATCAACACCCAGACCACCGCCGACATCGAGCCATTCCAGCTTAAAACCATGTTTGATGATGTCGCTGTAATAATGCCCGGCTTCGCGTAAACCCTGTTGCATATCATGAATGTTGGCAATTTGTGAGCCGATATGAAAATGCAGTAGTTGTAAACTATCGGCATAACCACTTGATTTCAGCAATTCCAGCGCCATTAATAAATTGGGCGCAGTGAGGCCGAATTTTGATTTTTCGCCACCGCTGTTTTGCCACTTACCTTTGCCGATAGACGACAAACGCACACGCAGACCCAAACGCGGCGTAATGCCCATCTCTTTGGCCAGGGCCAACACCGTATGCAGCTCAGCCAGTTTTTCAATCACGATATACACATTGAGCCCCATTTGTTCGCCAATCAGGGCCATACGCAAATAGTGCCTGTCCTTGTACCCATTACAAATAATCGTAGGTTTGATTGCAGGATTTTCACTCAGATACTCACACAGAATACCCATCACCGCCATCAGCTCAGGTTTGCTGCCACATTCCAGGCCAACGGTGTTCGATCCACTGGCCAAACTGGCCCGGGTGATTTCTTCCACCACCGAACGCTGTTGATTCACTTTAATCGGATAGACAGGCAGATAGCGTGCTGTTTGACAGCCTTCCTGCAGGAGGGTGTTGGTAAAAGCACGGCGTAATGACAAGACTCTATCACGCAGCACGCCCTTGAAACGTAACAACAAAGGCAGTGTCAATCCTGATTCGCGGGCAGCATTTTGAATGCGTGCGAGCTCTATTTGATGCATTTTTTGTCCGTCACTGAGATTCACGGCCAAACAACCGCGCTCATTGATGTCATAATACCCCTCGCTCCAGCGCTGAATGTTATAACGCGTTAACGATTGTTCAATATGCTGTGAACTCATAAAATAGGCTCTTCCTAAAAAACTCATCAACTGTTGGAATGAATTTATGTCTCAAACCCTAACCCCGCCCTCGTTGTTTACCGAAGTCTTTGAATCAGAGGGTTCCGCGATTGGTTTGCAGCTTGAGGCCATGCTCCATGAAGAGCAAAGCCCCTATCAAAAAATTACGATTTATAAAACCAGCCATTTCGGTAACCTGATGGTGCTGGACGGTTGCATTATGCTGACTCAGCGCGAAAATTTCATCTATCACGAAATGATGAGCCATCCTGCGTTATTCAGTCATCCCAAACCAGAAAGCGTCGTTGTTATTGGTGGAGGTGACTGCGGTACGCTGAAAGAAGTATTAAAACATCCTGAAGTTAAATCGGCCTTGCAGGTGGAAATTGATGAGCGGGTCACTGTTTTATCGCAGCAGTATTTCCCCGAGCTGTGTGAGAGCAACAAGGACCCCAGAGCACAGTTTTATTTTGGTGATGGTATTCAATGGGTGAAAGATGCCGCCAAAGAAAGCATAGACCTGATCATTATTGATTCAACCGATCCGGTCGGCCCTGCTGAAGGTCTCTTTGCGGTCGATTTTTATCGCAACTGTTTTCAGGCATTAAAACCCGGCGGCATGATTGTTCAGCAAAGCGAATCGCCGCTGTTTCATAGCGATTCCATCATCAAAAAAATGCGTGCTGATTTGCTTCAGGCGGGTTTTGGTCAGACGGTGGTGCGTGCCTTTGCCCAGCCTGTTTACCCTTCTGGCTGGTGGAGCTGCACCTTGGGCATCAAAGGGCCTCAAGGTTCGGTGGATTACAAAAAACCTTTACGCGCGCGAACTTTTTCTACGCGTTATTACACTGAACAAATCCATGAAGGCTCGACCTATTTGCCTGCTTTCATGACCGCAAACCAGTAAAAAAGGGCCGAAAGCCCCTTTTTGTTTATTGGCTTAAACCGCATCAGCACCTGATTCGCCGGTGCGAATACGTATAATTTGCTCAAGCGATGTGACAAAAATCTTGCCATCACCAATTTTGCCGGTGTTTGCGGCTTTGGTGATGGCTTCAATAGCCTGATCCACCAGATCGTCCGTGGTGGCAACTTCTACCTTCACTTTGGGCAGAAAGTCGACCACATATTCTGCGCCACGATACAGCTCCGTGTGTCCTTTCTGCCGACCGAAACCTTTGACTTCGGTAACAGTGATTCCTTGCACTCCAATTTCGGACAACGCTTCCCTCACATCGTCCAGCTTGAACGGTTTAATAATGGCGGTAATTAATTTCATGGATTCACTCCTTGAGTAAGCAGACGGTTAATTTATAAAACACGCATACGGTGCCTGCTAAATCTTCTTAGACACACTCAGCGTAATGAAATCACTCTTTTTGACGCCGGCATCACTATCAGAATAGGACAAGGCAATATCTACGCCACCCAATGGACGTTTGATGCCCAACGCATAATCCGTTACGGGATCAGGATCCCCATCATAGGTTTGATACCCTAACGATGCACTCAACTCAAACTTGTTGGGCAAGGGGAGTTCATAACCCAAGTTGTAATAGAGAAAAGTGCCTGCGTTGCCTGTAGTTGGCAATTCAACACCATTTACAGTGGTGGTGGCAGTATCGAGCTCCATCCAGAGACTGGCACTGATTTCACCATATTTATCAAATAAATAACTGCCTACAGCATAGATTTCGTTGCTGTCACTGCTGGCAAAAGGATAATCATATTGCACAACGCCAACATCAATGGACACGCCATAGTTCGTAAACGCATGGGAAAAACCCAGATAATAATTGGTTTCAATGGATTCGTTTTCGCCCGTAACCGGGTCAGCTGTTTTGGCGCTTGAGCCCCATATACCCAGATAAAGACCCTTTTCAAAGGCGTAATCAAAGCCACCCTGAATGGCAGGCGCGCCTTCCGAACGATCCCGTCCCCGAAAAATATAATGATTTGCCAGTGTGACATTGGCGGAAACATCCGCCGCAACGGCGGGCGCATTCAAGCCCACCAAACCTGTGCCCAGCAACAGCCCGCTTGTTAAGGTAGTGACGATTTTTTTCATCCAGAGTTCCTTTTAGTTATCATGCAAACGTTTTCTCCAGTACACACGCCGCCGACACTGCTGTGAATGCACCATAAGCACAGGCCTTGTCGCTGCTTCGCAAAACGACGCTTGGAAAAAAAGACGAATAGTGCCACAAGAGTACCACAACACCCAAGGGCTACATGCACGTCTTTGTGCCACCAACGAACAAGGAGGCGTATTTATCAGAAGATGCTCCTGTGCTCTCATCAGCACGTCCGGTTAGAATGAGCTTTTTGACCCATCTTTGTAGAGGTTTTTTTGGACCCCCTGGATAAACAATCGCTGACCCAGTGGCACGACTGCCTGGAAGCTCATATTCAGCGAAGCCTTAAGCGGGCAAAAGTGGCCGTGACATCCCTGCCTGGTATTCCACTGCAATTGTTTTTGTTGGAGGCTGCGTCTTTTCAGCAGGCACTTGATCCGGTCGAAGTGTCTGCTGTTCTTAACGAGCCGGCCTATTGGTGTTTTTGCTGGGGCAGTGGTTACGCACAAGCCCAATGGCTGTTTGAACATCCGCACTACGTCAAAAATAAAACGGTGCTGGATTTTGGTTGTGGCTCGGGGGTGGTCGCAATTGCGGCGGCTTTATTAGGCGCTAAACGTACCATTGCCTGCGATCTTGATCCAGCTGCGTTACGCGCCACGGCGGCCAACGCTGCGTTGAACAAGGTAGAGCTCGACTATCTGGATGATTTTTTCAAACTGAAGGAACCCGTTGATTTGATTCTGGCGGCTGATGTGCTCTACGACCGAAACAATCATGTGTTGATTGATGCGTTCCAGAAAAAAGCCAAACGTACCGTAATTGCCGATTCACGGGTAAAGAATTTCGTTTGGCCGGGCATTGAGTTTTTTACCGAAAGGGAGGGACTCACATTACCTGATTTGAATGAACCGGATGAGTTTAAACGGATTCATTTTTATCGAACCCGTGCCTGTTAACACACCCAAGATAAAAACGGCTTATTTCACCGTAGCTAATTGTGCGCGCATGGCCGCAATAACCGCCGCGTAATCGGGTTTGCCAAAAATGGCCGACCCGGCTACGAACATATCGGCACCGGCCTGGGCAATGTCTTTGATATTGGTTTCATTAATACCGCCATCGACCTCCAGTCGAATAGCCCGACCTGATGCTTGAATTCTTTGGCGCACGTCGACCAGTTTTTTTAAGGTGCCGGGGATAAATTTCTGCCCGCCAAAACCGGGGTTCACCGACATCAGCAGAATCACATCCAGTTTTTCAATAATGTAGTCAAGATAATGCAGTGGTGTGGCCGGGTTAAACACCAGACCGGCCTTGCAGCCATTGTCTTTGATCAGCTGAATACTGCGATCAATATGCGCACTGGCTTCGGGATGAAAGGTGATGTACGTGGCACCGGCATCGGCAAACTGCTGGATCAGCGCATCCACGGGTGACACCATCAGATGTACATCAATGGGCGCCTGAATACCATAGTTGCGCAGCGCTGAACAGACAGAGGGGCCAAAGGTGAGATTGGGCACGTAATGATTGTCCATCACATCGAAGTGCACGACATCAGCGCCGGCCGCAAGAACCTTGGCCACATCATCACCGAGTCGGGCGAGATCGGCAGATAAAATAGACGGGGCGATTAGAAATTGACTCATGCACTTCTCCAAAAAACGGGGCTGGCTTAATTCAGCAATCCGGCCTATACCTTGTAACCACGATCAATATGCGCTCACATGGAGGCACCTTGCGTGGCGCATGGTAGCTGAATTTTGTTTGGAAAAGAATAAAGCCGGAGAGTCTATCCAGAATGCTCAAACACGCTGTTTTCGGATGTTATGTATTTCTGTTGTGCAGTTTTCTTGCGCAAGCCGTGCTGGCGCTTGATGCCCCCAGTCCCGCATCCTTAAAACCTGAAGTCTTGCCTGGAGGTTCTGAAACAGTGAAACTCGCTGCGCCGGCGTCGCAAGACACATCGGTGTCCGCAAAAGTCGAGCCGACAGGCGTATTCAAAGATCTGATCACGGAACTGGATGCAAATACCCAGATTGTGGATATGGGTGTGGGTGGTCAACGTTTCTCGGCGCTTTTTATTCCGGCTTCAGGCAAAAAACAACAAGGGGCGGTGCTGTTGTTGGCTGACAGCGGACAGCACCCTGACTGGCCGGGGCCGATTAAAACTGTCCGTCAACGTTTGCCTGAATATGGCTGGGCAACACTCTCATTCGCCTTGTCTGCCGCACCGGACAAAACGGCTTCAGCCGATGCTGGCGGCGCTCAAACGTCTCCAGCCATTCTTGACAATAATCCTGTGAATAGCGGCGTTACGCCCACGGGCGCCGGCACAACAGCTCAAACCCCTAACCCGACGCCCGCAGACAGAGCCTTGCAGATAACACAAACGCAGGCCCGCCTGCAGGCCTGTCTCGAGTACCTTAAACAGCAGGGTCTTTATAATATTGTTGTGCTGGGTGTCGGTGATGGCGCGCAGATAGGTGCTTTGGGTTTAAAAAATCAGCCTGCGAACAGTGTGGCCGGTTTTATTGCCTTGGCACCCTGGTCCTTGCTTGAGCAGGATCAAACTGAAATAGCCGAAACTTTCACTGACTTGCCGATGGCGGTGATGGAGTTGTTACCCAGCCAGTGGCCAGAACCACACAGCCAAGCGCGCAAATTGCTGGCCCAGAAAAAACAGCGCACCAATTATTCACAAATCAAACTCCAGGACAGCGCGCTGGATTTTAATCACTCGGTGCAATTGGTACCACGTATCCGTGGTTGGCTCAAAACGCATGCTGAAAGTGTTGAAGGCACGCGTCAATCCAAGGCAAGCGATCTATCCAGTTCGGCCAATCGTTCGGGTGTGCCGACATCCCGCCAAACACCCTGATACACACTGCCAGCCACGCGACCCTGAGCCATGGCCTGGCGCAATACCGGTGCCAAGGCCAAACGCCCGGGCGGATAGTTGGCAAATAGCTCGGGGCGAAGCACACTCAGACCACTGAAGGTGTAAGCTGGGGCAGATGATTTTTCATGTAACGGCCTGTCACCGTGCAGATCATGCAGTAAAAACGTACCCGGACACGCTGCCAGCGGTTTGGTCTCATCAAGGACAAAGTCCCCCTGTGGATGATGCGGCGGATTCGGTACCAGCAGTAAATGGGCCAGACAGTCTGCGTCCAGACACAAGGGCGTCAGCGGTCTATCACACCAGACGTCACCATTAATCACCCAGAAAGGCGCATCACCCAACAGCGCCAAGGCTTGAATAATACCACCGGCCGTTTCCAGCGCCTCAGTCTCGCGGGAATAATGAATACGCAGTCCATAGGCCTCACCTGATCCCAGCACTTTAGCAATGTGTTCACCCAGATAGGACAGGTTAATCACAACATCGCAACACCCTGCTGCCTGTAATCGTTCAAGATGGTAAACAATCAAGGCTTTACCACCGACCGGCAACAAGGGTTTGGGGGTATGCAAGGTCAGTGGTCGCATACGTTTACCTTGCCCTGCGGCCAGAATCATTGCTTTCATGCACACCTCATAACAGGGCTTGCAACCACGTTGCAGCGGTCGGATTTTTAATCATCAAATGACGCGCCAGCGTTAACAGCACCCGATGCAAGGACGCGAGCTCTGGATAGGCGGCCGTCACTTCAAGCATGTAGCTGTAGGTGCGCGGGATATCACCCAGATAGACCGGCTTGTGATCACGATAATTCAAACGTGCAAAAATACCGATGGCTTTCAGGTGGCGCTGCACACCCATCCATTCAAACCACTGTATAAACTGTGATTCCGTACATGCCGAGGGCAGCACACCGGCTTTGCTGGCCGCAGCAAAGTACTGTTTTGCCCAATGCAAGGTGCGTTCGCGTGGCCAACGCACATAACAGTCGCGCAATACAGAGACCAGATCGTAGGTCACGGGACCCCAGAGCGCATCCTGAAAATCAATCATGGCCTGCTGTCCGGCTTCAAGAACCATGAGATTGCGTGCATGGTAATCACGGTGCACAAACACCACCGGCTGTTCCAGTGCGCTGGCGGCCAATAGTTGAAATCCTTGCCGCAGGTCCTGTGCTTGTCCGGGGCTGAGGGTGTATTCGAGATAACAGGGGATGAACCAGTCGATGAAGAGCGTCATTTCACTGAGCAGCCGTGACTGGTCATACTGGGGCAAGGATAAGTCGTTGGGTTTAATCGAACTTTGCAAACGCAACAAGGTGCTCATCGCCGTCTGGTAATGCTGTTCCACGTTGTCTTCATTCAATTCCGGCAAAAGCAGGCGATCACCCAGATCTGACAGCAACATAAAACCCTGAGCGACATCAACCGCTTTGATTTCAGGGACCGCAAATCCTTTGGCAAATAAAGCCTGGGCAATACGGATAAATTCCGGATTACTTTCCTTGTCAGGCGGGGAGTCCACCGCGATCAAGGTGGTAACAGAGTTATTCAACGGCAGGCTTACCCGGAAATAACGGCGGAAACTGGCATCCCCGGACACCGGTTGCAGGGAAATTGTTCCTGCACCCAGCTGTTCAGCCACCCATTGTTGCAGTAAAAGCGCTCTTGCTTGCATGAATTATCCAATTCCAACTGTGTGCTAAAAAATAGGCGCTTCGTGCACGAGCTCATGTTTTGGTGCAAACCACCGTGCTCGGCGCCAGTCCAGGGGTTAAGATAGTGTCCTTTGCCTTGCTTGCAAATAGCCTTTGTGGCTATTTTCCGTGATAATGTTGAACCAGGCTCGCTGCGACCCATCATGGGGCATGCGGTGTTGCGCTGATCTTTTTCTTATTATTCATTTTTGGAACGACGTGCGGCCCAGAATCTCCATTATAGTGAATGCTCTGTTGGCCTGTCAGCTCGGTGTGGCATGTGTCATGCCCGCGCATGCAGACACAAACCCCAATGCTTACGCCGATCTTGACTGGGTGAGTAGAGCACAATTCGGGGCGCTTCAGGATCCTCGACTGGCCGATATTCCGGCTTACTGCCAAGGTGCCTTTCTCGAACCCGATGTTAAAAGCGATGAGCTGACACCGGCGAATGGTTCTGAACAGTCACAGGTCACCGCGTTTTCAAACGAAGTGACGCACATTCCAGGCGTCTCGACCGAATTCTTGGGTAATGTCGCCCTTCGCTATGAGGGTCTTCGGCTCTACAGCGATTCCATCATCTATCGTATTGATCAAAACAACATTACCTTGCCCGACTCCATTTTGTTACGGGAACCCGGGTTTTTGTTACGCGGCGATCATGCCTATCTTGATCTGGATACGGGGGAGCTTGATTTCTGGAATACGACCTATGTCATGCATGCGCAGCATGCACATGGTCGCGCCAAACAAATCAGACGCAAAGGTGATACCACCCTGATTCGCGAGGGAACCTATACGAGTTGCCCGCCAAGCGAACACCCCATTTGGCAATTACGTACCCACAAAATGAAACTTGATGCCACCACGGGTTGGGGCACTGCGCAACATGCCAGAGTAGAGGTCTACAACGTGCCGGTCTTGTATTTACCCTATATACAATTCCCTATTGATGATCGACGCAAAACGGGTTTGTTGTTCCCTTCGATTTCCAGCAGCGCTGGAGGTATGGATGTTTCGGTTCCCTTGTATCTGAACCTGGCGCCTAATTACGACGCCACCCTGAGCCCGCGTTACATCAACGGTCGCGGCACACTTTTCCAAAATGAGTTGCGTTACCTTAATCAGGCTGGACACAACACCTTGTCGGTCAGCGCGCTCAATAACGACGCCAAGATTATTCAGGCCCAACAGGCCGCCAAAGCACAAAACACCACGCTGGACAGCGTTGATCCCGATCGTTTGTTTGTCAGCCTGCGCCATGCAGGGCAATACAGTCCAAAAATTTCGTCGCTTATTAACGCCGATTATGTGTCTGATGAAGAATACTTCCACGATTTTGGCAATGATTTTCAAACCAGCACACAAACCTATCTCGACCGCTCAGCCAGCCTGATATACAGCGATACCTATTGGCAACTAAGTACCGGCGTGAAAGGCTTTCAGACGATTGATGACGATATTCCCCTTGCCGATCGGCCTTATTCGCAATTACCGATGGTGGCTCTGAGCGGTCATTACCCCCTGTCCAAGCATGTTGACTTGTTGCTCCAGAGTGAAAATGCCTATTTTACCCGCGAAACCCATGACCCTGTGCTTGCAAATCCCGAAGGCGATAGGCTGCGTGTTGAACCGGGTGTTCAGGCCACCTTTAGTTCGCCATGGGGTCATATCAGCCCCACGATCAAAGTAAAACAATTAAGTTATTGGCTTGAAAGTGAGCATGGTGCCAGCACGATACATCCCGAACGAAGCGAGGATGTGACCGTTCCGCTGTTCAGTCTTGACAGTGGTTTGTTTTTCGAACGCGATCTGGAGTGGGGGAAAAAAGACTATCGTCAAACCCTTGATCCACGTATTTTTTACCTCTATTCACCGAAAAAGAATCAGCAAAATCTGCCTAACTTCGATTCAAGTGAATTAACGTTTAACTACAGCCAACTTTTTCGTGACAGCCGGTTTAGTGGTGGGGATAGAATCGCCGATTACAACCAGGTGTCCATCGGTCTTGGTAGCAATATCTCGTCCCAGGACTCCGGCAACGAACTTTTAAGTTTGTCGCTGGGACAGGCCTTTTTTATTGAGGATCCGGCGATACGACTGCTGCCCAATCAAGACAGCCCGGAGTCATCGCCCATTTCGGGATCCATGATGATGCACCTGTCGCAAAACTGGTTAATAAATAGCGGGTTTACCTGGAACAGTGATAAAAATATCAATGAAACCAACAGTCTTGGCGTGACGTATCTTGGCGACACCGGTCAGCTGCTGGGTTTGGAACTTTATTCCCGGGAGATTCCGAATAATACGTCCAATGCCTATGATCAATCACAGCAGTCAAAACTCGCCTTTGTGTGGCCGCTGCATCCACAATGGAAAATCCTGGGTTACTGGCATTATAACCTTAAGGATCAAACGAATCTGGAAGGTGACTTGAGCATTGAAAATCTGATAGGTGTGCAATATGAGAACTGCTGTGTAGAAATCAAGTTGCTTAACCACCGTTACTTGCAAGAACAATTTAATGAAGTCAAACCCACCCGACAATTACGCTTGCAATTACAGCTCAAGGGTATGGCGAATCTTGATGATCAGGTAACACAAATACTGCAACGCACTATTCCGTATTATCAGTAGTGTGTTAATAAACCGGAGAAATAAAACAGCCTGTTTTGAGGCTGTTTTATTTGTTTAAGCGCACGCGTTTTAACGGATAACGAGATAAAAAGAACCGCCGCCACGACTGATATGCAAGAGCACCTTGTTGGGATCGCGTTGCAGAGCTTTCTGGAACTCTTGCAAGGTGTTTACCTGGATTCGATTTGCACCCACGATGACATCACCTTGACGCAAACCGCTGAAACTTGCGGGTGAATTGGGCTCCAGTTTTGACACAAGCACGCCACCGCCCTTGGTGTTGCTTTCGAAGGTCGCGCCTTCAAGCAAGTTGTGCAACGCGCCATTCGCTGCGGCACTGAGCAAGGGCTCGGCAATTTTGACTTTGAATTCCTTGGGTTTGTCATCGCGCATCACGTTGACCAGCACTTCGTCACCAATCTTCAATATCGCTATCTGGCTACGCAACTGCCCTGCTGACAGTGTCGGACGCTGGTTAATAGCCATAATCACATCACCTTCTTTTAATCCGGCTTTTTCTGCGGGGGATCCCTGGGTCACGCCGCTTACCAGCACACCTTGCTGCCCATTTTTAAGATCAAAGGCCTTACGTAAATCGGGTGTAATGTCCTGAATGCTGACACCAATCTGCCCACGGCTCACTTTGCCGCTTTTTATGATTTGTTTCATGCTGGCATCGACCATGTTCATAGGAATCGCAAAACCAATACCTACGTTGCCCCCAGAGGGTGCGATAATGGCAGTGTTGATGCCAATCAGTTCACCGTGCAAGTTGACCAGTGCACCTCCCGAGTTTCCAGGATTGATCGATGCATCGGTCTGAATAAAATTCTCGTAACCTTCAATACCTAAACCGGTACGTTCCAATGCGCTGACAATGCCGGTGGTCACCGTTTGCCCTAAACCAAAGGGGTTACCGATAGCGACCACAAAATCACCGACCTGAAGCTGACTGGAGTCACCTATCGTCAGTGCCATCAGATTCTTGGCATTAATGGTCAGCACAGCAACATCAAGCTCCGGATCAACGCCGGTGATGCTGGCCTTGTATGTTCGGCCGTCAACGAGCGAGACCTCTACCTCTTCGGCTCCTTTGATAACATGGTAATTGGTAATAACAATACCTTTTTTGGCATCAATGATGACGCCTGAACCGGCACTTTGTTTGCGTTTCTGAGGACGTTGTTGGGGCTGTTGTTCTGGACTGGGAAGATCGAAAAAACGCTGAAAGAAGGGATCGTTCAGCAGAGGATTCAAGGCTTGCTGGGTAGAATAGGTGGCTATATTAACCACCGCCGGATTAACGTTTTTCAACATCGGCGCCAAAGAGGGCAGCGCCCTATCCTGGGAATCATGCGTGGGCAAACCCGCCATAGAGGACGTGCTGATCATTGCGGCCAAAGTCACCAGCACGATAGTAAGGTGCTTATTCATTCAATGCGTTCTCCAAAACAAAAAGTTGTAAACACGTGGCGTGCGCGCCACGTTATTAAACGTGATGTTGCCACAGCATTGTGGCACTTTTTTGTAATGCAACACTAGAACGTGAGTTAGAAGTTTTGAACAGCGGATGAAATATCGCTACCCATCGCTTCAAAAGCAGAAAGCGCTTTATGCCGTGCCTGGTCAACGACAGTGTGCGCTTTTTCGTGCGGAGGTGTCAGAAATCAGAAAATCTGTTCAACGAAATCGAATGCGTCTCACCTGTTTTGATTCGTGAATTCAATCCCGATGGGCATTAATGCACGGTTCTGTTGTTATTAAAGTAAGCTGGATTGGCATGATGTGTACTAAATGCGTCCGTTTCTTTGGACGCAGCCGTGTGTGCCGAAAAAGCACGGGTTTCTATAACACCGGCAAGAACCCGGGGCAATTCACTTGTTAACATTCTAACGGGGGCGGTCTGATAGTGCTTTTCAGCGGCTTCCATAGAACGCCATTCCTGCACCAACAAAACTTTGTCTGTTTGATCCACGCTAAAAAAAAACTCATAACTAATACACTCTTCTGAGCGCAGTGCAACATTGGCCATATGAACCATTAACTCGTGTGCATAGGCTTTTTTATCCATTTGAACGGCGTAGGTACTATGAATAATAATCATGAGAGCTACCTTTTTTTAAATGCGTTAAGCACCTTCCTATGCGATATATGATCCCTCTTTTTTTCAGAAATAATTTGCCGTTGACCTAGTAAGTTGACTATCAAAAAAGTGAGCCTGTGTGCGCAGAGGGGCTTAATGTACCCCTCTGCGCACACAGACGCAGACATCAGAACTTATAGCCCACACCAGCCATAAACACATCAGGATCCACCGTGAGGGATGTAGTCAAGTTGCCAAAAGGTGTGGCTGTTTTGACTGTGGCATCGGCAGAAAACATCATAGTACTGTATGAAACCCGGGCCACAATCTCGGGCGTGATATCAACGAAAGCGCCCACTTGCAAAGCAGCACCGAAACTATTGTTCGCTTCAAATTTCAAAGTAGGATCCAGCTGGGTCAAGACCTTCTCATCCACCTTGATATTTCTGAAAATCGCATAAATCAGACCTGCACCGGCGGTCAAGGTAAAACGGGTATCAGGAATCTGATACAAATAATGCGCAAAGACCGTCACGGGCATCAAGTCTGCGGAGGCAGCTTGGTTGAACCCGTTAATTCCGTACGCTTCCAAACCGCTTATAGCAATGTGATGATTCGAAGGAACCGACAAATAAGTTTCAAGTACAATATTGTCCATCAGCCAATACGTCAGACCCAATGCTGGCAGGGTATTGGAGTCTGCACCTAAATCCAGCCCCGTTGGATTGGGAAGAAGCGGATTATCAGACACAACTGGGTCATTCTTTTCGGCGGGAGATATTTTAAGTGCCAAACCAGACACCATAAATTTATGAGCAGGCGCGGCCCAAACGGCAGTGCTGCCAAGCAGCATGGGAAGTAGTACTGCGCCTAATGCGCCGGTGGTTTTTATTTTCATATTCTTGTGCCTATATAAATTAAAATTAAAGGAGTTACAAAACTAAGACTAGATCACAGTTCTTGTCACCGTGCCTAAAAACAGGCCGTGGTTATAAAACTTTACTGAATGTACACAAGGTTTTATAACTGGCCCGTGTTTGTAATTCTTTTTACTGGCCGCATATACTCTGTGTGTGTTCGGGTAGGCTGATGATTCTTTTACGATTGATGTAACGAGGGGCCAGGTATGTTTTCTGTAGAAAGCGCGCTTATTGCGCTGGGTGGTGGCGTTTTAATCGGCGCGGCTGCATCGATATTTTTATTATTTAATGGCCGCATTATGGGAGTGAGCGGTATTCTCAGTCAGGCATTAACGCTGGGGCCTTTAAACACCCGGTGGACATGGTTGTTTCTACTGGGCCTCGTTTTTGGACCTGTCGTGAGTGATGCTTTTCTGGGCACGTCTCAACCCGTTTTTGCCGAGCGCTCACTGTGGCTGACAATTGTAGCTGGTTTCCTGGTGGGCTTTGGCACATCGATCGGCTCAGGCTGTACCAGTGGTCATGGGGTGTGTGGTATCAGTCGTCTTTCCAATCGGTCTATTGTCTCGGTGTTCGTTTTTATGGGCACTGGCATGCTCACTGTGTTTGTCATGCGTCAGGTGGGTGGACTATGAGAAATCTTCTTGCCTTGTTAACCGGGCTTATTTTTGGCATGGGTTTAAGTTTGTCCGAGATGATTAATCCAGATCGTGTTCTGGGTTTTCTGGATATTCTGGGCGCATGGAATCCTGCGTTGGCCTTTGTGCTGGGTGGCGCCGTGCTCACCAGTATGATTTGTTTTCATTTTATTCTTAAACAGCCCCATCCCTTGCTGGACAAGCAGTTTTATATGCCCACTAAAACCCAGATTGACCGCCCGTTAATCGTTGGCGCTGTGTTGTTTGGTATGGGCTGGGGACTGTATGGCTACTGCCCGGGGCCAGCGCTGGCGGCGCTGGTCTATCTGGAACCATCAACCTTTATTTTCGTTGCGGCGATGATAGCCGGACTGTTTCTGGCACGACTCTGGACAGCGCGTAAAAATAAATCGTAAGCCTGCAATTTGCCTCTGGCCCATGGCTGCTCTATTCTGCCGCTTGTTATCATTTTTTTAGAGTTGTAGTACATGGGCCAACAATCTCAACACAGCGCGCGTTTAGCGTCTTTTTCTGATGAGCAGGTGCTTCGTTGGGCAACCTATGCCTCGGTTGCCACTGCAAGCGTATTGATTGTAATCAAAGCAGCGGCCTGGTGGCTCACCGATTCCGTTAGTGTGTTGGCGTCATTGGTCGATTCATTAATGGACGTTGCGGCATCCCTCATTAATTTATTTGCCGTGGCCCATGCACTGGTCCCTGCGGACCATGAGCACCGTTTTGGTCATGGTAAAGTTGAATCCTTGGCAGGTCTGGGGCAGGCGATTTTTGTGTTTATTTCGGCACTGTTTTTACTCGTAAATGCCTATGACCGTTTACAAAACCCCCACGCCTTGCAAGCCATAGAATGGGGCGCCGTGGTCACGCTGGTGTCCATAGCACTCACCATTTTATTGTTGTTATTTCAAGCCTATGTTGTTAAACGTACCGATTCGCTGGCGGTTAAAGCCGATGCCTTGCATTACCGCTCCGACCTGGCCACCAATGCGGTTATTCTTTTGGCGCTAGGTTTGAGTTATTACGGTTACCAGCGGGTTGATCCGATATTTGCTATCGTCATTGCCATTTATATTTTGTATAGCGCTTGGAGCATTGTCACTGACTCAATCCAGATTTTGCTTGATCGCGAACTGCCCGACGACATGCGTAACCGTATTATTGCGACTGCTGAAGCGATACCGCAGGTTAAAAGCATTCATGAATTACGAACGCGCCGTTCGGGTATTACACACTTTATTCAATTACATATTGATCTTGATGCACAACTGACACTGCAACAAGCACACAGCATTGCCGATCAGGTCGAAGCCGCCATTTGTGCAATTATTCCCAATGCCGATGTGATTATTCATGAAGACCCAAAGTAATACGCGTGATACACAAGCGCTGCTGCTATTTTTAATAACATAAAAATACGGGTTTATTTTCCAATTACCAGTAGGAATCCGGGTTCATACTGGCCGTAAAGAGACTGTCACACTACCTCTGTCCAGCCAGTTCAACTAAAACCGCTTACTTTTTAATCTGTGAATCTCCTGACGATTAAACTAATTTTTAGGGCGCGAGCTCGAAAATCACTTTTACCGAGTCGTCAACCGTAGAACTTTGCACATAACCAATGGCACTGGGGTCAGCGGCCACGTGCAATTTAACCGCCTGATCATCTGCCAGGGATGGTGGTGGTGACTGTTGTCCTGAGAAGACCATTCTCGACCAATACGCTCGCATTTGATCTTCGGTTTTCTCAAGAACTGTTGAGTTAAACAAAAGCGTAATGGGGCGTGTTTGATCCTGAGCAATCGGCTTTACTTTTTCTCCCTTTATCGCGCCTACCTTTCCTAAAAACAGGTCTTTAATTGTTTTGGCGTCTGTCGTTGCCACAGGTGACGTTTTGCTCACAATTAGAGCAATTTTTTCTGCTTTTGCATTAACGCTACACAACAATAAACCACTCACCGCAATAGCCAGCACACTTTTGCCGGCCCAGTTTTCCTTTATTATTCGTCGTAAAACCATGTTCATATCCTTTTAAATAAGGTTGCAGGTAAACATTAAAATGAAACATCCAAACCAACAGAAAACATCAAAACATCATCGGGAAATTTTGCCGTGGCTGGGTTAGACAAGGCGAACAAACCACGGTTATTAGGTGAGTCATCGAGTTTGCCGTACTGCAACTCATATTTAAGCGAGGCGCCAGGCAGCAAGGACTGTCGCAAACTTAAGGTCGCCGTATCCTGTGTTTGATTTTTGCCTCGCTCTGTTTTAATTTTTGCAAGGGTAAGAGACGGCGCGAACTTACCAATGTTATACAGTCCCGTGACATAGGCACCATCAATTGCAGACACCGCAGGGTTATCAAGATCTCTGCGTGATACTTCGGAATACACCTCAAAATTACCGAAATGACCGATCCATCCTGCTGAATAGAAGTCAAGTGGTTCATTGGTCAGCGCTCTGCTGATCAATACCGCTGATGGCAACACGTTCATACCCACCAGGCCGGTCACAACGCCCGGATCCCGCATGGACACGGCTGTTTTCATTGCGCCGATATTAAAACTATGGTTATCCGTTTCGTAACGGATTTTCAAACCCTTTAGTGAATCAATGTCCGTAGTGACAACACCCGCAAAACCATAAGGCGATTGCAGTTCAGTTGCTCCGTAAAACGGCTGTAAAATCACAAAGGCATCACCCACAGGCAAGGTGGCAATTAAATCCACACCATTGAAATTTGATATGGGTAACATCTCATAAACTTCGGCAGGGTTCCTGATCCAGGGATGGGCATAATTAACATTCACCGTATCAGACTGTGCTAACAGAGGGAGAATAAAACGTCCTCCACGAACGGTTAGCTTGTCATTCACCCGCCATTTGCCAACAATCCATTCAGCATTGATCGAATAGGTATCGTCTTTATAATCACCGGTAAACTGCGTAATAAATTCAAATTCATCGCTATAAGGCACGTTAAACTGAATACCAATAAAGGTTTCACGAACAAAGTCAGGTTCATTATTCGCCTTTGCAGTCCGAAGATAATCTGCATCACTGTTGTTCGTTACGTTGCCAACAACAGAACCAAAACCACTTATTTTGATATTCGATGGCGACATCACCTCAGCCTGACTGAGCTGGCAAACAGGCAGCGTCAGTGAGACCGCCACCAATCCGCAACAGAAAGTTTTTTTCATCATTAATTCCCTTTTTAGATTAATTATTGCCGGGCTATATCTAACGATCAGAAATAGCTACAGCAAAGGATAGTTTCACTTGTTGAAATATCAAGAAAACAGGGTATTTTTTGCACTGTTTTTAGGCGTCACCCAGTGTTCTCACGTACATTGAGGCCTTCAAAGGCCCTTGTAATGCTGAGCCCAAATGCGAACTCATTTTTACAATATTCAGCATCTTTTGTTGCGATGTTATGCCGGAAAAATAAAGCCTATTTAAATAGATAGCTAGCTATTAGTTAGCTATACTACTCATACACGTTGTAGGAGTTGTCTGATCTATGCCTAAAAATCCTGATTCTCATGAACGTTTTGGCCTTTTGCTGGGTCAAATTGCGCGCGGTTGGCGTATCGAAATTGATCGCCGTTTATTGCCTTTTGGTTTGACCGAATCGCGCTGGTTAATTCTGATGCACTTGTCACGACAAAGTGCGCCGATGACTCAAATCGAATTAGCCAAACTGGCCAGTGTAAAAGGTCCAACGATGGTGCGAACACTGGATTGGCTCGAAAGTGAAGCCTTAATCGAGCGCCGTCTGATTTCAGGTGATCGTCGCGCCAAAACCGTTCATTTGACGCCCAAGGCAACACCAGTACTTGCGCAGATTCAGCGGGTTATTGAAGGCGTCAGACAGGAAATTTTTGCCAGCGTTGCTGAGGACGATATCGCCATCTGCCTGCGAACATTCGAACACATTGCCGGCAAATTAGGAGACGCCACTCCCACCCTTAACCCGAACAAAACCACTGATACAAAATAGAATGAGTCACGCTTATGTCCACGTCTGTATCCCCTGCCCAAAACCCGAATACATCTCAACAAGCAAACAATGAAACCCACGCCGCTCAGCCAGCGTTTGGCGTGTCTGAAACAAACACCACCCTCAAAACATTTCAGCGCGCTCGTGTTTTTATGCTGACAGGTGCAATTACACTGCTGGCAGGAGGCGCTTGGTTGTACCAGCAATTAACGCACATTGAGGTAAGCGATGCCCGTATTGCGGCCGATACCGTTACTATCAGCAGCCGTGTGGCGGGACGCGTTACAGCCCTTGGCGTTAAATCGGGAGACCCTGTCACCGAAACAACCGTGCTGGCGCAGATTGATGACAGAGAAAGCCGTTTACTGGTAGCCGAGTTAAGCGCACGCTTGAGCGGCATTGCCGCCCGTCGCGCCGAAATTGAGACCCGTATCAAACTGATGCAACAACAAACCCAACACCGTATTCATATTCAACAAGCGGTAGTACGTGCAGCCGAAGCCTCAGTGGCAAGCGCAGTGGCACAGCAAGACTTAGCGCTCATTGAAAATACACGTATGAAAAAACTGATTGTCGGCGGCGCAATGATTCCTGTTCAGCAAGACAAAACCCGGACCGTACAGGAGACAACACACCAGCAAGTACTGATGGCACAAGCAGCGCTGGAAAATGCACAGGCAACGCTGGCTCAGGCTGAAACCGCACGCGAAGAAATCACGGTCTTGGAGCATCAGCTGGCGGTGCTGGAAGCGGAAGAACAACAATTAAACCTGCAACACCAGCGGATGCAACTGGATCTTGCCGATCGCACCATTGTGATGCCGCTCAAAGGCGTCGTTGATCAGGTGCCCATCAGCGTGGGGGAATATGTTACACCGGGGCAACGGCTGCTGATGATGCATGATCCGGAACAAATATGGATTGATGCCAATGTCAAAGAAACCGATATCCGTTTTTTCACCGTGGGCAAAGCGGTCAGAGTCACTGTTGATGCCCTGCCAGGCGAGGTATTTGAAGGTGTTGTTGATCGAGTTGGCCAAGCCGCCACCAGCGAATTTGCCCTGCTGCCTAATCCCAATCCCAGCGGCAATTTCACCAAAATTACCCAGCGTTTGCCGGTGCGTGTTGCCGTACCGCAGCAAAATGATCAACTCAAACCCGGCATGATGGTTGAACTGGAGATCAGCACCCGTGGCTGAGGCAGCCAAAGCAGACAGCTTCGAGAGCCTGTTTGAGCGCTATGGCCCGCAATACCGCTGGCTGGTGACGATAACGGTGATGCTCGGGACTATTGCAACGGTGCTGACCTCAACCATTGTGAATGTCGCCATCCCCGACATTATGGGTGCCTTCGGCATTGGTCAGGATAAAGCCCAACTTCTGTCGACCGGATTTTTGGCCGCCATGACCGGCACCATGCTGTTAAATGCCTGGGCGGTTGAATCCTATGGCTTGCGCGCCACGTTTATGTTGTCAATGGTTGTTTTTATTGTGGCCTCACTGATGGGTGGATTTGCACCCTCAACCACCTTTCTGGTGCTTTCACGTATTCTCCAAGGTGCCTCTGCAGGGATACTACAGCCCTTGGCGATGGTCGTTATTTTTCAGGTTTTCCCAGCGGATCGGCGTGGATCGGCGATGGGCGTCTATGGCGTGGGGGTGGTATTGGCACCCGCACTGGGACCTGCCATTGGCGGCCTCATGGTCGATCATTTTAACTGGCGTTACGTATTTTTTCTGGCGGTGCCTTTTTGTGTGGCCGGACTTGTGCTGGCGATGCTGTTTGTTCCCGGACGCGACACCACGGCAGGCCCTGTACGCAAATTTGACTGGATGGGCCTGAGTCTGATGTCGGTGTTTCTGGTAACACTGTTTTATGGTTTATCCAACGGCCAGCACTATGAATGGGATTCGGACAGAATTCTTGTCGTGCTATTCATAGCGCTGGTAACCGGTCTGGGTTTTATTGTATGGGAACTTCATACGACGGCACCCATGCTCAATCTGACCCTGTTCAAACACCGTGCGTACACTGGCGCCGCTTTTGTAGGATTCATCTATGGCGCGGGTATTTATGGTTCGACCTACCTTGTGCCTCTGTTCGTGCAGACTATTCAAGGCTATACCCCGACACGTTCCGGTTTGTTGCTGATGCCTGCCGGGTTAATTCTGGCGCTGGTATTTCCGCTGGCCGGACGAATTACCGACAGGGTGCCGCATTATGCGCCGGTGTTGTTTGGCCTGGCGGTCTTTGCTGGATCGTCCCTGTTGATGACCGCTGCAGATATCGACACCTCCTTCTGGCACTTTGCCGGTTGGCTTATGCTGGGTCGCATCGGTTTGGGTTTTATTATGCCGGGCCTGAATGCCGGCGCACTGAAAGCCTTGCCTATGGCCCTGTTGAGTCAGGGCTCAGGAGGCATTAACTTTGTGCGTCAGCTGGGGGGGGCTTTGGGGGTCAATCTTTTGGCTGTTTTTCTGGAATTTCGTTCGCAGCTTTATGTACATGCTTTTACAGATGCACAGCACGCAGGCAATGTCATGACCGCTGAACTATTACGTACCGTCTCGGCACTGCTGGCCCAGTCAGGCGTAGAAGAATCGGTACGTGCAATGGGTGCCGCCAATTATCTCGGTCGTATTATTTATGTCCATGGCAATATGCTAGGCTACCGCGACAGTTTTTATCTGGTGGCCGGTATATTTCTGCTCGCCTTGCTGCCCACACTCCTGATGAGGCATCCACCAAACACCAAACCCATCGCCGACCCAAATCACTAGCGACCAGTGTGTGGGACTTTTTCTAACAGGGGGAATTAATGCTGACCGCTTTTATCGTTGTGGCCTTAAGCCTCGTACTGCTGGTATGGAGTGCTGAGCGTTTTATCGATGGCTCGGTATCAACCGCACGTTATTTTGGCATGTCACCCTTGTTGATCGGCATGGTGATTGTGGGTTTTGGCACCTCGGCACCGGAGTTGATGGTGTCGGCATTGGCGGCATCGGAAGGAAACTCGGGCATTGCACTGGGCAATGTGTTCGGCTCCAATATTTGCAATATTGCCCTGATTCTGGGATTAAGTGCTCTGATCAGGCCTATCACCATAAATTCACAAATCATACGCAAAGAACTACCGGTTCTGACACTTATAACGGCGCTGGCTATCTGGCAATTGTGGGACGGTGAAGTCAGCCGTCTGGATGCACTGGTTCTACTGATTGTTTTTACCGCGTTGATGATAGGGGCTTTTTTGCAGAGCAGACAAAAAAATGTCGATGAATTAAATCTGGACATGACAGAGGAGTTAGACACGCATCTCATGCCAATTGGAAAAGCCCTTTTCTGGGTATTTATGGGGCTGGTGCTATTAGTGAGCAGCTCCCGTCTTCTGGTTTGGGGTGCGATTGCAATTGCGCAGGGTTTCGGCGTGACTGATCTGATTATCGGTCTGACCATTGTCGCCGTAGGCACATCCTTGCCTGAACTCGCCTCCTCCACTATCGCCGCCCGTAAGGGGCAACATGATATTGCGCTGGGCAATATACTGGGATCAAATCTGTTTAATACGCTTATGGTCACTGGCATTGCTGGCTTAATTCAGCCGTTAACGGTTGCGCCTGAACTTCTATCACGCGATGCAATTGTTTTAGCGGTATTAACCATTTCACTTTTTGTTTTTGGCTACCGGTTTCGTGGTCAGGGTCGCATTAATCGCGCTTCTGGCACACTCTTGCTCAGCAGTTTTATTGCCTATACGGCGTACCTGATACGCACCGTTTCTTAATAGACGCCACCTTTAGACAACATCTCTACGGCACAAGACAACATTATTCGAAAAGTGGCCCGTTCGGAAAAAACTATTAGCATTGACATTTTTCCATAGAGTTTCAATTATACGACTCCACTCAAGGAGCACATGAAAATGAAGCGCTTTTCTTTAAAAACACGCATCACGGTCGTTGCACTGACAAGCAGCGTTTTTTTATTGCCGCTTTCTGGATGTTCATTGTCGAAGCTGGCCGGCAGTCTGGACAAGGCCGTTGATGAAACCGTTCCCGATATAAAAACGGAAAGCCTTAATACGATTGATAATGCCATTGATGCACTGAATATCAATTCTGCTGCGTGGCAATCGATTTTGCAGGACACCCTCAGCAAATTGACCGACGATGCGCAATCGTCATTACGTAACGAAGTGCAGAATGTGCTGGATCGTGGCGTAGCCACAGCGGGCACCGAGTTTCGTTGTAATGCCGATTTTCTTGGCACGCGGGCGCAACAAGCCTTACAAAGAATCAAAGCCAAACTGCTGAATCAGCCCATTCCTCCAATAGAACCTGCCATTTGTGAAGTTGTGCCTTTGGCTGTAGACCGATCACTGATTCCGGCACGTCTGAATAGCGTTTCAATTTTTGGTTATGATTTTGACACCGCAGAAATTACCGCCACGCTGAAAAATGGTAATCAGTCCGTTGATATCACCCAGCATCTTGCCCGACCTACGCATTATCATATGACTATTAATCTGGGTTCTAACGGCGTGGGGCTAACGAATAGCAGTGACCACATCATACTGAACTGGAATGACAAAACATTATCGTCTATTTCAGTCATTCAACCCGCTACACCAGTGTGTCAAATCAAAGAGGAGGCCTTTAACAGAGACGTTAAGCTGACCTATACCCCTCTTCATACCCGTGGTGATAAAGAATATGACGGTCATGGGCCTGACATTTCATCGCGCGTAGAGTGGGTGAACCGTGGCTCTCGTGTGGATGTCACCACCTATATGAAAGCCAGAGAAACCAAAAGTGACTGGACCACGGCCGAAGGCAGTCAGACCATTACCTATTACACGCCACCCTCTGGATGGACAGTGAATAAAATTGTCGGCGAAACAGTCACCACCGATGCATTCACCGACAGTGATCACGCAGAAAATTCACGCGGCATGGGGCCAGGAGGCCCGGTGAAAACCTTTATCTACAGGGGTGACCACGGCGGCTCTGAGGCAGGGTCTTATACCGGCATGGATGTGTTCTTTAATCCGCTGCACGTGGAGCTCAAACAAGTAGGCAATTGTGTTGCACCTGATGCCCTTCGACAATTGCAACACCTGCAATTGCTTTCTCCGGCTGTCAGAATGCGTTTAATGCCTCTTGCGCCAAGATAAAAAACAACAGAGGTACCTTCACAACTGAAGGTGCCTGTTATTTAACGGTCACAGAACTGGTGACGCAGACGCATGCGCACGAAACCACCCCGTGACTGAATAACGGTCGTGCCTCGCCGGTAAGACTTCATGGGAAAATTCTTCACTGAGAAAAACCACCACCGTGCCCCACGTGGGCACTACGGTGAGTTTGTCCTGCTCATCCGGCCCGACATAGAGCACCAGCTCACCGCCATCGTTGTCTTGCCACTGCGGATTTAAATACACCACCAGCGAAAGCACACGGTTCGCTTGCCCTTTAAACGCATCGAGATGTTTTTTATAAAACGCACCAGGCGTGTAGTGGGCAAAGTGACTTTCAAAGCTTTTTAAACCCAGATACAAATGCCGATTAAGGTGGCCTTGCAAGGCAGCGGCCCAGTCAAGCCAGTCACGGCAGGCGGGACTTTGATCTTGAATCCAGCAAATTTCATCACTGCGAATGCGGTGATTGCGCAGATAATGCTGTTCACGACCTATGCCTGCATTTTTGAACTGCTCAGTCGATAGAGTCTGCAAATAGTCCCAGAGGCGGTGGGTCAACGCATCTGGCAGTGCGCCGGGGTGAATACTGTAGCCATGTTGCAGAATGTTTTTGGTGATGATCTGAAAAAGCGGAGATTTTTCATATGCGTCACCCTCGTGAATCGGCTCTGTTATCACTGATTATTTTCCGGAACGGGAATATTTTTTAACGGTGGCATGCACGCCGCGACTAAATGCTTTGGTATGTTCTTCCAGCAAACTGGCGCCATATAAAATAATCACCACCAGAATGGACACTTTGATCGCCGCCTCGTGGTGATCGGTAGCAATCATAATACCAATGGCGGCGAGCACCCAAATGGTTGCCGCCGAGGTAACACCCATCACCGCACCGTCTTTGGTCATCATCACACCGGCGCCCAGAAAACCAATGCCGGTAATAATTTGTCCCACCACCCTTGAAGGGTCGTTGATATTTCCTTTAAGCAAAAAGGAGGTGGCCAAAAACAGATAGGTGCCTAGCGTAATCAAGGCCGAGGTTCGAATACCCACCGGTTTTCCGCGCAGCTGGCGCTCCAAACCGACAATAGTGCCACATAAAATGGCCGTGCCAATGGATGACCATTGATAAGGATCAATATTAAAAAGTGTGTGCAGAGTCATGTGCGTTTATCCACAATAAGTTGCAGTGGACAGTTATCGCGGTTTGATCAGATTCTGCAGACCGGCTGATCTGAGAATAGCTTCTCCCTGTGCACGAATTGCCTCTGCATTATCGAACTGCAAGGCCTGGTGTAAAAATTTCTCGGCCTGCTCAGTTGTTACTGCCCGAATAAGCCACTTGATACGCGGCAACTTGTCCGAACTCAAACTGATTCTTCTAACACCCATGCCAAGTAACAACAAGGCAGCCACCGGATCGGAGGCCATTTCACCGCAAACACTCAAGGGTAGCTGGCAATCCCTGGCTATCTGGGTGATCCGGTTAATTTCATGAATAATGGCCGGGTGTACAGGTTCAAAACGCTTGGCAACACGCGCATTATTTCTATCAAGCGCCAACAAATACTGGCTTAAATCGTTGGTGCCAACAGAAATAAAATCGATTCTGTCTTTCCATAAGGCTAGCAGAGAAATTGCTGCGGGGACTTCAACCATAACGCCCACTTTAGGCCGTTTGAACAAAACGCCCTCATTGGTCAGCTGAGCACAGGCGTCGTCCAGGGTGTTGAGAAACCCATCAAGTTCACTGCTTGCGCCGATCATGGGCAATAAAATATGCAAATCAACGTCAGTTCCTGAGGCGCGGATGATGGCACGCACCTGCGTCATCAATAACTGCACGTTGTCGAGCACGAAGCGAATACCCCGCCAACCCAACGCGGGATTCTCTTCACCTTTAATAGGGTAATAAGGCAATTGTTTATCACCGCCGACATCCAGAATCCTGAAATACACCGGCATGGTGGCATAGGCCTGACATACGGTTTTATAGACCTCGACCTGTTCATCCTCTGAAGGAAAACTTTGCCGCATCATAAAAGGAATTTCAGTCCGATAAAGCCCCACCCCTTCGGCACCGTTATTAAGCCCCGGCCTGATGTCTGCAAGCAAACCGGTATTGGTAAACAGCTGAACACGGGCGCCATCGAGCGTAATAGCGGGCAAATCACGCAAATTACTCAACTGGGAGGTGAGCATCTTGGCATCAAGAATCAGACGGTTGTATTCATTGAGCACGGTTTCGGTTGGATGACGAATGATTTGCCCGGTATTGCCATCCACAAGAATGAGCTCATCGGTTTTGAGGCCCTTGATTTCTCCCACACCCATGACCGCAGGCACACCCAGGGCATTAGCTAACACCGCTGTGTGCGATAAAGCCGAGCCTTCAAAACAGACCACCCCTGCGAGTGTGCCCGGCGGTAAATTGGCAATATCCGACGCAAAAACCTGCGCACCAATCAGAATAATTTTATCGCCTTCAGCATTCACTGGTTCTGACTTGTTGCTGCCCAGCCACACCTGATACAGCTTGTTGCCCAAGTGGTGCATATCTTCGCTGCGTGCCCGAAGGTAGGGATCATCCATCAGCGAAAACAATTCGGCAAAATAATGAATACTAAGTTTCAAGGCTGAAGGCAGGGCATAACCGTTACGAAGCTCGGTTTCGACCCGCTCCGATAACATAGGGTCAGCGAGCAACATTTGATAAGCATCAAAAATACCGGATACTTCTTTGGACACCACATTACCCAAGGCATTTTTATCGGCGTAAATATCCTTGCGGGTGCGTTCTACCAACAAATGCCACTGAGACAGTTGAACCTCGGTGTCGCCACTTTTGACTTCAAGCACATCCTGCAAGCGTGAACCCGTACACCACTGAATTTTGCCATAGGCAATACCCGCAGCGCCCACCACACCGGGGTAACGCATGTTTTTTTTATTTGCATCCGTCGTCAGCGACACATCGGGCAGAATCAAGGCCAGATGCGCCGCCAGAGTGACCAGAAATGCCTCATTCTCTTCGTTAAGTTTGACGCTGTCCTTGCTCTGCACCACAAGCACGCCAATCACCGCGCCCTGTCGTACCAGCGGCACGCCACAGAAACTATGAAAACGTTCCTCATGTGTTTGCGCAACGTAATAAAAATCCGGGTGCGTGGCGGCATCTTCAATATTCAGTGAAAGACGGCTGTTCGCCACCCAGCCAACCAGTCCCCTGCCTTTGGGTATTTTGACCGGGTGATGCATGCTTAAACCGTGACTGGCGAGCAGGACCATTTCTTTTTCATCGTTGCTCAAATACAAACTACAGACGTCGGCTTGAACAACATGGCTGACCGAATTAACCAGCAGCTGCACTTGCTCTGAAGGTTTTTCTACCAGTGCCACTTCCTGAATAATACGTGTTAATTCCAGCATCACATTTTTCATGATCTACGCGCCTTGGCCTGAGAAATATCTGAGCGTGCGGTCAACCCGCGCTCCATTTGAATGGCCTCTTCTCCATCCTGGTAGTAATGTGGAATATGTTTGATCGGTGAAAACCCCAGTCTAGCGTAAAAATCACGAGTGTATTGGTGGGTAGAACGTACCTCAAGTCGCATGGCCTTGTAACCTTTCTGTTCAGCGGCGCGTAATGCTTCTTGCATTAAAGACAGCGCTATTTTTTTCCCCCTGAATGCTTCACTCACTGCAATGGAATACAAACGTGCCGGGCGTGGCAGGGCCGGCACAAACACCAGGGCATAGGCCACCACCTGCGCATCAACCGTGGCCACCAGCGTCAGGGCTTTGGCTCGATTAAGAAGATAACGCATTTGCCGGGGCGAAATGCAGTCGCTCTGAAAACTGGATTGCTCAATGGCCAGCAGTGCGGGGGCATCGCTTTTTTGAGCACGTCGTATACTGACGGCCTGCATACTTTAGCGACCCCTTTGTTCCAGACGGCGGGCAAACTCCGACATAATAAGCATGTACAGCTCATTACCCAAGTAGGCATCTTCGACCGGATGATCAAGGTTGGGATTGTCATTGACTTCGATCACATAGACCTGATGCCCCCTTTGTTTGATATCCACACCATACAAACCTTTGCCAATCACATTGGCTGACTTAACGGCCGCATCAAGCACCGACTTGGGAATTTCAAAAGTAGGCAGCGTTTCATAGGCACCGGATAAATTTTGTTTGACATCGTGGTTGTAAATTTGCCAGTGATTGTGGGCCATATGATAACGGCACGCGTAAATGGCACGGCCGTTCAGCACACCCACCCGCCAGTCAAAATCGGTATAAAGATATTCCTGCACCAGTACCAGTGCTGTATTACTGAATAACTGAGTCAGCTTGGCTTCTAACTCCTTACGGTCATTAATCTTATACACCCCTTTGGAAAAAGAACCTTGAGGCAATTTCAACACCATGGGATAGTCAAAATAACTTTCTACTTCATCAATATCTTGTGGCGTGGAACTGGCCAGCACGCGTGTGCGTAACGACGGCACATGGTTATAAGTGAAGGCGTCATGCAGAAAAACCTTATTGCAGCAACGCAGAATGGACGTTGGATCATCAATCACCACCAACCCTTCCTGTTCGGCGCGAATGGCCATGCGGTAGGTATGATGATCAATCGCGGTGGTTTCACGGATAAACAGTGCATCAAACTGCGACAGCTGCTGCATATTCTGCGCCGTAATGGTTTCGGCATGAATGCCCACCTTGGCCGCCGCTCGAATAAAACGTGAAATAGCCTCTTTATTGCTCGGCGGATGCGGCTCATCGGGATTCACCAGAATAGCCATGTCCCAACGGTGCTGTTTTTTGGAAAACGGTACGCGCCACGTTTTTGTGGTAAACAATTCCAGACGTTGAATAAACAGGAGCTGCTCTTCAGCGTTTAATTCAACAAACGCACAATGTTTGACCTTGAACAAAATATTATTTTTTTCGCGGCGCAAACTGATTTTAAGAATGGGCGCTGGATAAATATCAAAAATTTTACGCGCCAGTTTTTGATAACGTTCTTCTTCTGCCCAACTGAAAAACACCAGCAATTCTTTAGGCGAATCGCCCAGAATATCGGCCAGGCCCGTGCCAAACAACAGCTTGTCGGCATGATCCTGCCCCGAGTCGCGTAAATCGTTAACCGTTTTAACACTGGGCAAGACCTTGTGCTGTCTGGCTTCCGCCAGCAAAGAACAGTAATAACCCTTACTTAAATAATGGGCCGTGTCACACAGATTAATGACCCGGGTTTTAGGTTCATTGAGCTTGGGGTAGTCGGTCAAATAACGTTGAAAGCTAATAACAAGCAAGACAGGGTCTTTCTCAAAACGGCTTTGAAGTTCGGTATCATCAGTGTCAACCACCACAATAGTCTTGTACATAAGAACAAAATCTCAATAAAACAAAAACGTTTTTAGATTGGCACGTGCTGCTGAAAGGGGAATAAAACTGTAAAACCGTTTCCAGACAGGCAGGTAGTTTGATGACCGTGATCTCGAATGTTTTCAGCCATAGACGGGGCGAAAAGCGCTGTCATGTGGTTTTGCTGGCAAGCGTTTGGCATTAACGTTTAAGCCGCCAGGCTGTCGCATTTTAGTGCGGTCTGACCGGTCAAAAATGCGCACACAAACAGGGCTTCTAATTATCACCAATTAGACGGCTTGACAAGCTAATTTTAAACACCCGCACGTGCACCATGACTGCGCGTATTCAGGCATACTGCCCACCTCGCTTCCGATACCCTTGCTGCTCGTTTACGCTCTTCCGAGCTCCGGAAATAACTGCGTTGTAGCATAGCAGTTTTTGTGCAGCAGCAAAGGCTCTCGAACGTGCAACGAAGACTATATGTGATATTCGTAGCAGTAAAAAAATACAGGCCAAGGTTTTATTGGCTATTTTAGAATAAGTCATCGGACGCAACGCCAAAAACACCGGCTAACAATTTAAAATGAAGCCCCCATAACAGGAAGCGTAACATGAAAAAAGTCAAACCCTGTGTGGGCTGGCGCGAATGGGTGCAATTGCCAGCCCTGCATATTGATGCCATTGACGCAAAAGTCGATACCGGGGCTAAAACCTGTGCGCTGCATGCCTATTATGTAGAACCCTATACCAACGCTGATAACGAACAATGGGTGAAATTTGGCATTCATCCCAGCCAAAACAGCAAGGTTAAAACCGTTGAGTGTCATGCAAAATTACTGGAACAACGTCGGGTAAAAAATTCCGGCGGCTACGACGAACAACGTTACGTCATTGTCACCCCTATCACCGTCGGCAATGACACCTTTGAATGCGAAGTGACACTGACCGATCGGGAAACCATGCGTTTTCGTATGCTGCTGGGGCGCAATGCGCTCAAAGGGCGTTTTATGGTTGATCCGGGGCGCTCTTATTTATTACGCCGCCCTGCGGCAAAAAACACCACGAAGGTGTAGGAATTTACTCATGAAGATAGGAATACTCTCGCGAAACCCCAAGCTCTATTCAAGCAAACGACTGGTTGAAGCAGGCGAAAAACGTGGCCACAGCATGCACGTGATCGACACCTTGCGATGCTACATGGACATTACCGCCTCCAAACCGGTGGTGCGCTATCAAGGCAGCAAACTCGAAGGTTTTGATGCCATCATTCCCCGTATCGGCGCATCCATCACCAATTACGGCACCGCCGTGATTCGCCAGTTTGAAATGATGGGCGTTTTTTGCCTGACCGAATCGGTGGCACTGGGGCGCTCGCGCGATAAACTGCGTGCCTTGCAATTACTCTCACGCAAAGACATCGGCATGCCTGCCACCGGTTTTGCCCACCATGTCGACAACACCAAAGACCTGATAAAACTCGTCGGCGGCGCGCCGCTGGTGGTTAAGTTACTCGAAGGCACACAAGGCCGCGGCGTGGTGCTGGCCGAAACCGGCAAAGCCGCCGAAAGTGTGATTGATGCCTTTCGTGAACTGGAAGCCGACTTTTTGGTGCAGGAATTTATCAAAGAAGCCGGCGGACGTGATGTCCGTTGTTTTGTGATTGGCAACCGGGTAATTGCCGCCATGGAACGCACCGCGCAGGTGGGTGAATTTCGCTCCAACCTGCATTGCGGCGGCTCGGCGAAAATCACCAAACTCACGGCCCTTGAACGAAAAACTGCTATTAAAGCGGCGCAAACCTTAGGCTTACGTGTTTCCGGTGTTGACCTCTTACGCGCACAACGTGGCCCCTTGGTGATGGAAGTTAACTCGTCACCCGGCCTTGAAGGCATTGAAACCGCAACAGGGCAGGACATTGCCGGGGCCATCATCGAATACATCGAGAGCCATGCCAAACCGAATCACACCAAAACTAAAGGCAAGGGGTGATTTTACGTTGGAACAATCAACACACATGCAAAATAACACCATCACCATCGCCGGCGTTGACGTAGGGCCGGGGCAGCAAGCCACCATTGACCTGCCCCTGGCCGCCATGGCCACCCACAAAAACGTTGAAATGACCATTCATGTTATTAACGGAAAAAAACCCGGCCCGAATTTATTTATCAGCGCCGCCATTCACGGCGATGAATTAAACGGCGTTGAAATCATCCGCCGACTGGTCAAACAAAAACAGATGCAACAAATCAGCGGCTCGTTAATTGCCATCCCTATCGTTAATGTTCACGGTTTTATTACCCACTCCCGCTATCTGCCCGATGGCCGTGATCTTAACCGCAGTTTTCCCGGCAGCAGCACCGGCTCTTTAGCCAGCCGTATGGCCTATACCTTTCTGACCGAAATCGTCAGCAAATCGACCCACGGCATTGATCTGCACACCGGCGCACGCCACCGTGAAAATCTGCCACAAATTCGTGCTGACCTGGGCAATGCCGAATTAAAAAAACTCTGTTTGGCCTTTGGCGGCGTGTCGGTGATTATTGATTCCAAAATCCGCGACGGCTCATTACGTCAGGCCGGTGATGACAGCAAAACCCCCATTTTGTTATACGAAGGTGGCGAAGCCCTACGTTTTGATGAAAGCGCCATTCGCATCGGCGTGAAGGGTATTCAAAATGTCATGCGCGCGCTGGGCATGCTGCCCGAAAGCAAAAAAACCGGCAAAAAAAATACCGGCACACCGGTCACGTTGATATCCAACACCGCCTGGGTGCGAGCACCCTACAGCGGTATTTTACGTGTTTTTGTCCGGCTCGGTGCCCGTTGCGAAAAAGGTTTTGTGCTGGGCGTGATTGCCGACCCGCTGGGGAAAAATGAATACCAGGTCATAGCCCCTGAAACAGGCATTGTGATCGGCCGCAGCAAGCTGCCGTTAGTCTATGAAGGTGATGCCTTGTTTCATCTGGCCTATTGAAATCAACACTGCCTGCATCAAACGATGCAGGAATAAACAAGACCCAGCGCGGCGCAGACGGCAAGAACTTTTATCACACCCTGTTGGTATTTCCATAAGGCAATAAAAGCAAACACAGAAATTACGCTGTAAAACCACTCGAACCTGCCCGCAAAGGGTGTCGCTTCGGCGGCCTCGGGCCAGAGCACGTGCCAGCCAAAAAACAGGGCAAGATTTAACACCACACCAACCACAGCGGCAGTGATGCCGGTTAAGGGTGCGGTGAATTTGAGATCACCATGAGTTGCTTCCACTAAAGGTGCACCGGCCAGAATAAACACAAAACTCGGCAAAAAAGTAAAAAATGTGGCCACCAGCGCACCGGCGCATCCAGCCAGAAACAAGGCCTCTGGCCCAAAGATTTGCTTTGTCCATGCACCGACAAAACCAACAAAAGACACTACCATAATCAACGGCCCCGGCGTGGTCTCACCCAGCGCCAGACCATCCATCATTTGCGTGCCTGTCAGCCATTGGTAGTGCTCAACACCGCCCTGATACACATAAGGCAGCACCGCATAGGCACCACCAAAAGTCACCAGCGCCGCTTGGGTGAAAAAGATTCCCATATCTTTTAATACCGGATGAGTCAGCATCAGCATGGCCGCCGCCCAGAGCGCACAGGCCGCAACAACTAACAAGATGAGATAGCGCCACTTGAATCGGGTATGCGCCAAGAGCGGGGTGTCATCGTCGATTAAAGCCGGGCCGTATTGTGTGTTGGACGTGCCGTGTCCGCCGCCGACCTTGAATGTGTCCGGTGACAGGCGACCACCCAACGCACCCAACAGCCCTGCCGCCAGTACAATGTAGGGAAAAGGCATTTTCAGCGCAAAAATAGCCACAAAAGACGCCGCAGCAAACAGCCATAACACCTTGTTTTTCAGCACCCGCGAACCAATACGCCAGGCAGCAAACATCACAATAGCAAGCACCGCTGGTTTGATGCCGTTAAACACACCCTGAACAAAAGTCAGGTTTCCAAAAGCCAGATAAACGTAAGACAAAGCCGTCAATATGAACAGTGAAGGCAAAACAAAAAGTATTCCGGCCACCAGACCGCCCTTTGTGCGATGCAGCAACCAGCCAATATAAATAGCCAGTTGCTGCGCCTCCGGGCCGGGCAACAGCATGCAGTAATTAAGGGCATGAAGAAAACGCTGTTCGGAAATCCAGCGACGTTTTTCCACCAGATCGTGATGCATGAGGGCGATTTGTCCGGCAGGCCCACCAAAACTGACAAACCCCAATTTCAGCCAGTACATAAAGGCCTCGCGAAAAGAGGGATGTGCAGGACGTAGAAGCGCCGGATCAGAATTACTCACACGATTTAACCTTGGAAGAATTGACAACGTGCATAACAATAACGACCTTATGCGGCCAACACAATCGACGACATTTACAAACACAATGGCAGGCCAGAAGGCATGGTGAATCTGCCTCTATTGATATGTGTTAGCTTTAGACTGCCTGAAACTGAAGAACGGTAGCAAGATAAGAACCCTATAAAAACAGCAACATGAGCCCGCGTTTTTGCTCAATAAAACCCGTGCGCGCAGGGCAAGTGAACAACAAAGCCACAAAACAAAAAACAAAAAACCAGGGTAATGGCCGCGATAGCGACAATAAAAATGCCATGAACAAAAAATTCACCGCCGAGAGCCGCGTATACAACACCTACAAGCAGAGCAAGGTAATCATTTATAGTGATCTGATGTGTTGAACAGGGTTTAGGTAATTACGATGCTATTAAACACACATCGGCATTAACAGCCCTGAGCGAAGTGAACGTCTAGCGATAAAATTCGACATAGAACCTGACTTTACCCAGTGGCTTTACCTGATGGTAAACAGTCGGTTCAACAACACCAGAATTGTTTGCATCCAGGTATATCTCTTCCTTGGGCTCGTTTATTGTGTAAAGCAGCTTTCCTTCTAATAGGATAATTTTCCCCCAAACACCCTCTTTAGTTTGATGATTATTTAACAAGCCCTTTGGCAAGCTGCTTTCGTCAAATTCTGGCGTTTTCTTATATGCAACTACATTATCTGGAAGTGATTTCATGTTTTTCGCCCTATAACGTTAGAGTTACACCAGCCCCGAATGACTTACCAGCGCAATACGGGTACGTCCCGCAGGGTGGAAATAGCCCCGTTCTTCTTGTGTCAGACGCTGTGAAAAAATTCCGACGGTTAAATCATCACTCAGGGTGAAGGCTTCGCGTGAAAAGCGCTCGTGTAGTTGCTGGGTGTTAAACAGTGTGCGAAAAGGTTCACCGATAATTCGCATGCCTATGTCCACCATGCGCCAGAAGTAGCGCGTTCGTTTGTGTTGTTTGGGTGACAGTTTGTCGTATTCCGGTTTGCTGGCATAGTCAAAAGCAATCACACAGCCGGCCTGGCAAGTCTGGGCCAGTTCTTTAAATACCGCCCAAACAGTCTCTTCATGCAGATAGTAAGTTACACCCATCCAGGTAACGAACGTTGTTTGCTTGGGGTCGAATCCTGAGGCGAGTAAACGTTCGCCAATGCGTTCACTTTCAAAATCGATCGGCACAAAAGTAACGTTAGATGGAATAGTGTATCCGCGTTTGTTGAGTTGTTCACGTTTGGCAAACTGTGTGGCGGGATGGTCGAGTTCAAACACGCGCAACTGTGACACCAGTGCTGGACAACGTACCGAAAAGGAGTCCCAGCCGGCGCCGAGAATAATGTACTGGGTGACATTTTTTTCGCTAATGGCGCGGGTGAGTGCATCTTCTGCAAAACGCTGCCGTAAAAGTATTTGCGCCATTCTGTGCGTGCCTGGCCGGCGCGTCAGCATGCGTCTAAAACTGAATTGCATGAAGCGGCTTTGCGACAGCCAACGTAAGGACAGCGGTAAAAAATTTTCAGCCACAGGGTCAGGCAAAATCTGGCTTACGCCGGCGTTGGTGGCCAATGCGCGAAAAAAACACACCCACATGGCCGTTTGACTGCTGGTTTTTTTGCGCATAAAACAAAACATCCTTTTTCGTTATCGGTTATTACGTGAAATGGGTAGAATCATGTCCGTGAATGGCTCAGGGTTTGGCTGGTTCGTGAGTCACAGTGTGGCACAAAATGCAGCGTGGCGTGGTGCAACGCCCCATTAAAGCGGATCGGGCCTGTTTACGTAAGATTAAGTTCAACCCTTATTGTCTCTTATCAACATAAAAAACACCTTCATTAGCATAAACGTTATCTATGAAAAAATTGCTTAGCAGTATTGGCTGGATTGTTTTCGCGCTAATTGCCGGAGCGGTTCTGGGTTTAACGGCGCCAAAGCTGGCGACTCT
>Ga0209873_1000005_pt1 | contig 37132 bp, 31 predicted proteins | sample GWRWT2_30Apr14_FD_187186 | JGI IMG/M metagenome (GOLD analysis project Ga0209873, IMG submission 187186) | Sand microcosm microbial communities from a hyporheic zone in Columbia River, Washington, USA - GW-RW T2_30-Apr-14 (SPAdes) (version 2) | ecosystem: Engineered > Artificial ecosystem > Sand...
CGTGTCAGGTCGGGGTCTGTGACTGGGTGGAAGCCCATCAGGCCGGGAGGTGGGTGATAGGATTTGCATCGCATTGGGTGTGACAAGATTGGGTATGACAAGATTGGGTGTGGCAAGTGGGTCAGGTTTTTTCTCGGGTGTTTTGGCTTTTTCGCCTTTGGCTGGACGGATATCTACCACTTCACTTGGATCGTAGGCTTGCGATTCTTTTAATTTTTCATAAAAGGTATAACTGTAACCGGCGTTTTGTTTCGCCTCTTTGGCGCTGTTTTTGGTTCGGGGACTCTTTTGCCCAGGCTCTGCATTTTGCTCTTTGCTTTGGCTAATGGCCGCAGCCCCGGTTTTTGTCAGCCGTGCCTGTGACAGGTGATATAAGCCCCAGCCAAAACCTGCGACCAGCAACAGTGAAAGCAGCGTACGCAGGTTAAACCAGGGCACAGTTTTTTTCTTGGTTTTGCGTTGCCTGTTTTGGCGGCTTTTGTTCCGTGCAAAGTCGTGTGCCATCGTGAGTATGTTTTATCAGTTAGCGTGCAATTACATGCTTTCCGGTGCCGAAACACCGAGTATTTTTAATCCATTGGCCAGCACTTGTCTGGTGGCATCACTGAGCGTCAAACGGGCATTGCGTAGGGCGGCGTCCTCAACCAGCACTTTTTCTGCATTGTAATAGGTATGAAAATCCGAGGCCAGTTCACGCAGAAAATGCGCCAGTGAGTGCGGTTCATACTGCAATGCAGCGCGTTTTAAGTGTTCCGGGTACAGCGCCAGTTGTTTGACCAGATTTTTTTCATGATCGGTGACGAGCAGCGCGGTATTGTCCAAACCTTGTTGTGTATCCCAGCTTAGCCCTTGTTCTGCCAGTTTGCGCAAGACACTGCAGACGCGCGCGTGGGCATACTGAATATAGTAAACCGGATTGTCCTTGGTTTCGGATTTGGCCAGTTCGAGATCAAAATCCATGTGCTGATCTGCTTTGCGCATGACATAGAAAAAACGGGCGGCGTCGTTGCCGACTTCGTCGCGTAATTCGCGCAAGGTGACAAAGGAGCCTGAACGGGTCGACATCTGCACGCGTTCTTCGCCACGGTAAAGAATGGCGAATTGCACCAGCTCGATATCAAGTTTGTCGGCGTCCAGCCCCAGTGCCTGCATGGCGGCTTTAAGGCGGACAATGTAACCGTGGTGATCCGCGCCCCAGATATTGATCAGGCGTTCAAAACCACGATCAATTTTATCCATGTGATAGGCAATGTCGGAGGCAAAATAGGTGGTCTGGCCGTTATCACGTTTCACCACGCGGTCTTTGTCATCACCAAAATCGGTGGAACGAAACCACAACGCGCCGTCTTGCTGATACAGGTGCCCACTGTTCTGCAAACGACAGATGGCCTCGTCAACACGATGGTGTGTGATCAGCGATTTTTCAGAAAACCAGTGTTGATAATGGGCACCAAAACCTTCGAGATCGTCACGAATATCGTCGAGAATGCTGTGCAAACCGGCGTTAAAGATGTGTTCGTAATTGTCACCGAGCAAGCGCTGGGCTTGTTCAATCAGGCCATCGATATGGGCTTCTTTATCGCCCTGGCCTTCGTCATCGAGGTCGGCGGGTATGTTGTGATACAAGGCCTGGGCATCGACCACAAAAGCATTCTGATATTTTTGTTGCAGACTTTTGGCGATATCGACAATGTAGTCACCCTTGTATGCATTACGTGGGAAACAAAACTCAATGCCATGCAGTTCGAGGTAACGTAACCAGACGCTAGTGGCCAGAATGTTCATCTGCCGCCCGGCATCATTGACGTAATATTCGCGGTACACATCAAAACCGACCGCCTCCAGCAAATCGGCCAAGGCTGCGCCGTAGGCGGCACCGCGTCCATGGCCTACGTGCAAGGGGCCGGTGGGGTTGGCCGAAACAAATTCAATTAATACTTTTTCGTTTTGGCCCACCGTGCTATGGCCATAACGTTCGCCGGCGCTGAGAATGTCGGCGATAACCGCGTATTGGTTGGCCTCGGTGAGAAAAAAATTCAGGAATCCGGGGCCAGCAATGTCGACTTTTTGCAGCGCCGGATGCGCAGGCAGGGCCTGCCTAATGTGCTCGGCCAGTTCGCGGGGTTTGAGGTCGACGGCTTTGGCTAGCATCAGCGCGATATTGCAGGCAAAGTCACCGTGACTTTTGTCCTTGGTGTAATCAAGACGAATCGGCGCGTCGATGTCTGGCGGCAAAATACCCTGCTCCTGAAGACGAGACAGGGCGCTTTTAATAAGTTGTTGCAGTTGATCTTTCATTACGATGGACTCGGCCGCACGCTAATAAATAAAGAGGCTAATAATACGTGATTGCGTGATGCCGGCATAGACAGTGCCAACGTAAACCACAAGATAAGCGACGGTGGATGCAGGAAGCCTATTTGTAAGTGATTGCAGACCCGCCCCCCTTATTCTTCGGCCCGTCGCTGGCAGGCTCAACCCTTTATCCCAGCACACTCTCAAACAGTTCCAGCTGCGGGTGCCCCAGATAAATACCTTTTGAGGCACCTGCACCGGCATGCGCTTTGCGAAATGATTCAGACTTCGTCCACGCCTCAAACACCTGCCGGTTTTCCCACACGGAATGTGACGCAAACAGCGAGTGTTCAGCGTTTGTTTCACCTTGCAACAAATGAAAGCTGACAAAGCCGGGCACTTGATCGAGATAGGATTCGCGCGCTTTCCAGATGTCGATAAAATCCTGTTCGCGGCCCAAGGCAATTTTGAAACGGTTCATGGCGATAAACATAAAAACCTCTGCTTGTGTAATTAAAAAATTTACGCTGACCCCAAAACCGTAATGAATCGCGTCCCTAGGCCAGAGCCTGTGCCATCAGCCTATCGACTTTGGCGACGATACGGTGTTGTTCGACGAGGGGTGGCAGCGCCATAACAATGGCCGAACTGCAGCCTGATTGGCCGGTATCGGTGGCTGTCCATATGTTGAGATGTTCGGTCAGTAACTGAATCCCCCCTAGCCCCCCTTTTTCAAAGGGGGGAATTTTGGTCCGGTGCCATTTTTCAGAGGCAGGGGCATGGGTGTCGCGTCCTTTTTCAATGGCGGATTTTGGCCTGGTGGTGTTCATTCTGGATTTCCCCCCTTTGAAAAAGGGGGCCTTTTGGTCCGGTGCCATTTTTCAGGGGCAGGGGCATGGGTGTTGCGTCCTTTTTCAATGGCGGATTTTGGCCTGGTGGTATTCATTTTGGATTTCCCCCCTTTGAAAAAGGGGGGCTAGGGGGGATTCGCTTTTCAATCGTATTAAAAATAACACGCATCACTTCATCCAGTTCTTTTATGACCTGACGGTTATTAAACCGCAACACCAGCAAACCCAGTGATTCCAGTACCTGATCTCTTTCCGTATCACGGGCCTGGTGATCAGGTTCGTGATGCTGCGAACCATCCAGCTCAATAAGCAGATTGGCTGCCGCGCAATAAAAATCGACAATATAGCCCGCCAAGGGTTTCTGGCGATAAAACTGTACGCCCAATAGCTGTTTTCGGCGCAGCTTTGACCATAGCAACTGTTCAGCATCGGTCATGTTGTTGCGCAGATCGCGGGAAAAGGGTTTGAGAATTTTTTTGTAAGGCTGCATAAATCCCCCTAGCCCCCCTTTTTTAAAGGAGTGACTTTGTACGTTGTGGCTTTGCCTGGGACAAAGGCTTTGGTCTCCAGTGCCGCACTCACGATGCTTTTCAGCTGCTCGCTCAACGCGGCAAAACCTGCCCCCTTATTTTACCCGGTCTGTGGTGTCAGTGTGTGCTTCTCCTGCGCAGGAATAAAGTCAAACCAAGACAGGCGACCACGACATTGCCCAGGCCGACCAAAACCAGCAGGGCATCCTGAACGGTTTTGTCCAGAAAACCAAAACGCCATTTGTGCAGCCAAGCAAAACTCAGGCCCTCGTACACATCGGACTGGACAACACGGGCAGCCAGCACGCTGGTTGAGGTTTCAATATACAGACGTAATTTTTCCGGGCCCGAAAATTCAATGCGATACACCGGCAAGCGTTTATTGATAAAACCGTATTCGGGGGTGAAGGTCGTGATCAAGTCAGTGCTGACAATGTCGGTGCGTGGACGTTGGGCAAAAAAGCTTGCCAGTGTTTGCGCAAGTTCGGGCAGGCCTTGTTTCAGTAATTCACCGCTACTGAGTACCAGCTGTGTTTGCGCGTGTTGCGGTGCCGGTGTGTTTGCGCTGGAATGGTGTTCAGGGGAATGGTTTTTTTCCTGCGCCAGTATGGCTACTTGGGCGCTGGGTTCGCTGCTGCCGGCATTGGTACGTAACCAAACGAGCTGGTCATTGAGGCGGGCGACGGCCAGACGCGCCAGGGGTTCTTGCGTAATTTGCTGCCAGGCCGACGCGGTGATTTCTTCCCGCTGGAATGAATACAGTGCGCGGTACTGGGCCGATACGCTGGTTTCGTTGGTGTTTTCCAGACTAAATTGTGCGGGATCAAAGCCGTGCACCAGATGATAGATGCCGCTGGATGCTGACATGAGCGCTGCAAAGGCAAATAAAATACCTAGCAGGCGATGGCTGCGTTGCAGAGGCTGTCCACTGAGGCGTTGGGTAACGGTAGGTCGAAGCACGATATAAAAATAGATACCACTGAGCGCCGAAAAAATGACGCAGCCAAGTAGAAACAGCATCAACAGTATTTGTAACCATGGGCTGTCATCGAGAAAATTCCAGTTATGGGCGAAACGAAACCAGCGGGTAAAGCCATCACGCAAGGAATTGGATAAGGTGGCCAGTCGTGACTGCCCGGTATCGATATAGGCACTGAGCCCTGCTTGTTGGCCGAATTCAATGCGCCAGACGGGCAGAATACGATGAATAAAGGGATAGTCATCGTTAAAAGCCGTCACCAGCGTGCTGTGGGTGACCGTTTCATTGGGCAGGCCGGTAAAATGCCGGGCCAGCTGTTCGGCGTAACGTTGGTCGGCATCACTTATTTCGTCACCGGTATTCACCGAAAAGTAACGAGCGTCCGGCTGTTCGGTCGTTTGTATGCGGTAACAGTGCTGTTCGCCTAGTTGCACAACACCGACTTGGGTGAATTCGTCGATGCCGTGTTTTTCCAGCACGAGTTTTAGCGACTGAGCGGCTGATAAATCAAAGGATTGCGTCGGCGCGCTGAATTTGGCGGGCACCGGTTGCAGCCAGCTCATCAGCGGATGCAGGGCACCTGAGAGCCCCCACATAAGCAGGGCGAAACAGGTCACGCTGCCCAGCCATTGGTGTAACTTCCACACGTGTGTGCGCATTATTTTTCTCCAAAATGGTAGTTGATGCCGATTAATGCGGTACGGGGCGCGCCGGGAGTATAGGTGTTTTGGCTGTCGGGGTTATAGCTGGTGCTGCCGTTGTAGGTGCTGGCGGCAATTTCAGCATAGTGTTTGTTGCTGGCGTTAAGCAGGGCCACCCACAGATCCATAGTGCGCAGGCTATAACGGGCACGCAGATTAAGCAGGGCGTGGCCTGCGTATTTAACGCTGTTGCTATTGTCCATGTAATACGAACCCAAGCCTTGCATTTCGGCACTCAGTCGTAGGTTTGTCAGGGCTTTGTAGCCGATTTCAGCATTACTGAGCCAGTGCGGTGCGGCGGGGATTTCATTGCCGCTGAAATTCAGCGTGCTGCTGGTCTGATAGTCTTCATAGCTGTGCCGGGCCAGCGTGCCATTGAGGGTGGCATCCCAGAGGCTGTCGGGCGTATAACGCCAGCCGAACTCCACGCCTTGGTGACGGGTTTCTCCGGCATTTCGTGGTTCGGATCGGCCCGTCTGGGTGGAAAAGCTGATCACTTCATCTTTTCCTTCCAATCGATACAGGCTGATATCCGTGGCCATGGTCCGGTCGCTACTGAACCAGCGGGTGCCGATATCAAAATTGGTAAAAACAGACTCTTTCAAGTCGGGTGCGGTGAGCGAACCACCGTACTGGGCGCTGACTTCGGGCGGTGTAAAGCCCTGACTGATGTTGGTGTAAACGTTGGTATTGCGGGAATAATCCCAGACCGCACCGGCTTTGGGGCTGATATGGCGATAACGACGGGTTTGCGACGGCGCACCGGTGGTGGCAGAGGGTGATAACTGGTTTGAGTAGTCATATTCAATGTTATCGTAGCGGGCGCCAAACACGAGTCGTAGCGGTTTAAGCGGCGTGTACTCCACTTGGGTATAAAAAGGCTGGCTGCTGATATCAACTTTATAATCACGGCGCAGGGCCGCGGCTTCATAGCTGAGGTATTTCAGACTGACGGGGTCGCGTGTGATCGTCAGATTGCGTTCTGTCGCTGCCATGGGTGTGCGCTCCAGGCTCAAGCCGTTGATCCAGCGAATGCCTTGTGCATAAAAATCCTGACGATGGCGTAATTCCAGACCAAAGGAGGTGAAGTCCTGGAAGGTGGTCCGGCCCGAGGCGGTCGAAGGTTCGGTATTAAAAATCAAATAGCTGGGTAACTGATCAGTGGAATTGTCACGTGCGTAGAAGGTGACGGTTGAAAGGCCATCCGTATTCCAGTTGCCTTCCAGCGTGGTCGAAAGGCGGCTTGCTTCCACTTTGCGCCAGGTGAAGGTGTTATAGCTTTTTCCGGGGCTGTTGCGGTAATCACTTTCGTTCAGGGTGCCGGGCATGTCGGTCCACAAGTGGTTATAACTGGCAATGGTTTTCAGTGCGGTGACCTCATTGATCGTCCAGTCGTGCCGCAGGGTGATGCTGTCCTTGTCGGCATCGTTATGCTCTTGCCAGCCGCCTTCGCGCGCCGATTGATAACCGGCAATCAAAAGGGATTGCTCACCCCGCGAACCAGAGGCTTCAAAGGTCGTGCGTTGATAGCCTTGATCATTAAATTGCAGACCCAGGGAGGCGACGGGTTTGATGCTGGGTTCGCGGGTAAAAAAATTCACCGCGCCACCGACCGCATTGCTGCCATACAAAGACGAAGCCGGACCTTTCAAAACTTCAATGCTGCCAACGCCCTCCAGGTTGATTTCGTACAAGGCATTGTGATTAAACAAACCAGCCGGGCGAATGGGAATGCCGTCTTCCATATATAAATACATGGCGCCGTAAGACAAGGGCTGGCGAATGCTCATGCTGTGTTGTTCATTGCCCAGGTCGGTGACATAAACCCCGGATGCCTGGTTGAGCACCTGTCCAACAAAGGTGGGCTTTTTTTCCTCCAGTGTTTCATGACTGATTTTGTTGATCGGCGCCGGTGTTTGTCGCAGCGTTGTGCTTTCTCTGGAGCCTGAAATGACGATCACCGGATTGTCATCCACCGGCTCACTTGCGTATTCAGGCGTCTGGGCATGCAGGGCTAAGGGAAGCGTTAACAGGGGGAGGGTCAGAGCATTACGATAGATGTACAACATAGAGCACCTTTTTTGTTTTTCTGATTTTTATTTTGATATGTGTTTGTTCTTAGGACTGGAGAAATGTTGGTGGTAACACACCCTGCAGATTGGGCAAACCAGACTTCGGGGGAGGCGTCTGCATGCACAAGGGCGTGTTATCACCAGGCATTACTGTAATAAGAATACGCACAGTTATCGAGGGGTCTTGGTGTGGCAAATTGTCGCAAGATAATGAAAATTATACGTTTGTCTGTTCAGGCTTCCGGCGTGATTTGATGGTGCCACGTTGTTGTTGCACACAAAATGGCGCGCACAAAAGAGTCAGCGCAGCCTGCCCTTGCGGATATAGGTGTCAGACATTTGCTGGTATACTGCGGGCACGTTTAAAGTCAGTCTTATTTTTTAGAGAACGGTCGTATGTCAGAGCAAAAAGAGTCGGGTCAGGACAGATTGTGGGGCGGTCGCTTCAGTGAGGCGACGGATGCCTTTGTTGAAGAATTTACTGCATCGGTGACCTTTGATCAGCGTCTTTATCGACAGGATATCCAGGGTTCGATAGCCCATTGCCGTATGCTGGCCAAGGTGGGCGTGTTGACCGAAAACGAGCGCGATCAGATTATTGCCGGACTCATTGCTATTGAAGCAGAAATCACCAGCGGGCAGTTTGTCTGGTTAATCAAGCGTGAAGATGTGCACATGAACATCGAAGCGCGTCTGACCGATATGATTGGTTCGGTCGGCAAAAAATTACACACCGGCCGTTCCCGTAATGATCAGGTGGCGACTGATATCCGCCTGTATCTTCGCGAGCAGACCGATCGTATTTTGGGTGAAATTGACCGTCTACAGCAGGGGCTGTTGATGCTGGCGCACAGAGAAGCGGCGACGGTGATGCCCGGTTTTACTCATTTGCAAACCGCGCAACCAGTAAGCTTTGGCCACCATATGCTGGCCTGGTTTGAAATGCTCTCCCGTGACTATGAACGTTTGGTCGATTGTCGCCACCGTATCAATCGCTCGCCTTTGGGTGCAGCGGCACTGGCAGGCACTACTTACCCCATTGATAGGCAATACAGTGCGCACTTGCTTGGTTTTGAAGCCGTGTGTGAAAACTCGCTTGATGCCGTCAGTGACCGCGACTTTGCGATTGAGTTTACGGCGGCAGCAAGTATTTTGATGACGCACCTGTCTCGTTTTTCCGAAGAACTGGTGCTCTGGTCGTCGGCGCAGTTTAATTTTATTGATCTGCCCGATCGTTTTTGCACCGGTTCGTCCATTATGCCGCAAAAAAAGAATCCGGACGTGCCGGAGCTGGTGCGCGGTAAAACCGGTCGGGTCAATGGCCATCTCATTGCCTTGTTAACGCTGATGAAAGCGCAACCCTTGGCCTATAACAAAGATAATCAGGAAGACAAAGAGCCGCTGTTTGATACCGTTGATACGGTGTTTAACTGTTTGCGCGCTTACGCCGATATGATGCCGGCGATTCAAGTCAAAACCGAGGTGATGCGCGAAGCCGCTTTGCGCGGATTTTCGACCGCCACCGATCTGGCAGACTATCTGGTTAAACGCGGCCTGCCTTTCAGGGACGCGCATGAAGTGGTCGGGCGGGCGGTGAGTTTTGCTCTGAACGAGCGACGCGATCTGTCTGAGCTGACACTGCGTGAGTTACAGTCATTTTCACCACAGCATATAAGCGACGATGTTTTTGCGGTGCTGACGCTGGAAGGTTCGCTCAATGCGCGCAATCACTTGGGCGGTACCGCGCCCCAGCAAGTGCTGGCAGCAGTCAAACGTGGTCAAGCCTTGCTGCAAACACGAGGTGGACAATGATAAAAATCGCCACACGACGCAGTGCGCTGGCACTGTGGCAAGCGGAGTTTGTAAAAACACGTCTGCAAGCGTTTCATCCTGGACTGAAGGTTGATCTGCTCGAAATGGTGACGCTCGGTGACAAGATTCTGGATGTTCCTCTAGCCAAAGTGGGTGGCAAAGGCCTGTTTGTTAAAGAACTGGAACAAGCCTTGTTGCGTGGTGAGGCCGATATTGCGGTGCATTCCATGAAGGACGTGCCCATGGCCTTGCCTGAAGGCCTGGAGTTAAACGCCATTTGTGAGCGCGAAGATCACCGCGATGCGCTGGTATCTAACACGTATGCCTGTTTTGAGGATCTGCCGCTGGGCGCAGTAGTAGGTACGTCGAGTTTACGCCGGCAATGTCAACTCAGTGCGCTGCGACCTGACTTAAACATCAAAAGCCTGCGTGGCAATGTTAATACACGGCTGGAAAAACTTGACGAGGGTCAGTTTGACGCGATTGTGCTGGCAGCAGCGGGTTTAATTCGTTTGCAGCTGCAAAACCGTATTCGTGCTTTTCTGGATGAAACGCAATGCCTGCCAGCCTGTGGTCAGGGCGCGGTGGGCATTGAATGTCGCAGTGAGGATGACACCGTCAAAGCACTGTTAGCGCCACTGAATCATGCACAAACGGCGCTTACTGTACGCGCCGAACGGGCGTTTAATCGTCATCTTGAGGGTGGGTGCCAAGTGCCCATAGGCGCCTTTGCTGTGCTGGAAGGGACGCAGATTTATCTCAGGGGTTTGGTCGGTCAGCCCAATGGCCGTCTGGTTATTCTTGATGAGCTCAGAGGTCCGGCCACGAATCCGGAACAGTTGGGTCTTGATCTGGCGGACAGGCTATTAGCTCAGGGCGCCGACAAGATTTTAGCGACGGTCTACAACACGTAGCGTGTTGTTTTTGTTTGCACTGATAGACGTTAATAAAGCAAAACCGGCGCTATAGCTGCCTGACAATCGCGTCGCCGATTTTCTGTTCCCGTATCGAAAGTGCCAGCGCATTGCTGTAATTGCGATTCGGCAAAGGCCCAATCAAAACACGATGGACAACACCGTTATCAACGTTTGTTTTGCGGATGGTAATAGGATGTTGAGTCATGGGTAATACTTTTTCCTGTACAGCCCGGGCAATCTGTTGTTGACGATAAGCGCCCACCTGAACATAGAGCTTTTGCGCATTTGCCGATACAGCAGGTGATGCCGGGCGATGCTTCGGTTGTGAGGCAATCACAGGTTGGGCACTGACGCCTGGGGTAATCGCCTCAACTTTCACCGACCCGGTCCCCTTTTGGGCGATGCCAAGAATATGGGCGGCAGCATAAGAAAGATCAATCAGTCGATCATCGTGAAAGGGACCGCGATCATTCACACGTACAATAATTTGTCGCCCATTTTGAAGATTGGTCACCCGAAGATAACTGGGCAAGGGCAGTGATTTGTGAGCAGCGGTTAATTTAAACATGTCATAGGGCTCGCCGCTTGATGTTCTGTGTCCCTGGAATTTAGTGCCATACCAGGAAGCGACGCCCACAGCACGGTAATTTTTGGCGCTGGGAAGAAGATGGTATTTCTTGCCCCAAACAACGTAGGGATTCTGATTGCCGTAACGGCTCAGGGGCTCCTTTTTGGGGGTAACGGGTTTGACTTTTGACACATCGAAAAAATCACTGGGCGCACCATCCTGTTCTTGAGTGTAACGGGAGGTGTTTTTAGCAGGGGTAAGCGCTGATGTGGCCTCAGGTGTTTTGTAAGTAACCTTTGGACCGGGTGACGATGTGCAGCCATTAAGCCCGGTAAAAACAAAAGCAACGAAGAGAATGACGTAAATTGTCTTAGAGAACGGATAGATTATTTTCACGATTTTTTCTCTTGTTGTCACAATTTAACGGCTAATGCTGATTAAGTGCGCTGCTTCTGTTTGGCTTTTCTTATCTCTTCACTCAGTTGAAAAACGGCCATGGCATACAGGGAGCTGTGATTGTAGCGAGTGATAACATAAAAATTATTCAATCCCAGCCAGTATTCTCTTCCTTGTGCCCCCTCAAAGGTCAGGGGTATTGCTTTCTGATTTGGATCAACACGTACATTACTTGCGAATCCTTTTGCCGCCAGTTCCGCCACACTGAGTTTGAGCTCAAGGGGATGGGCATTAAACATGTCAGCAGTCTGGTTCGTGTGTCTTGCAGGTGTAACAATAGGCCCGTTGTGTTGCCAGCCATGCTTGACAAAATAATTAGCCACACTGGCGATACTGTCTTCTTTGCTGTTGATCAGATCAGTACGCCCATCTTTATTATAGTCTACGGCGTAATTACGATAACTGGAGGGAATAAATTGGGGGAAACCCATCGCGCCCGCATAGGAACCGGTGGCTTTGGCGGGATCAAGACCGGCTTCCCGACTCAGAATCAAGAACTGTTTGAGCTCATTCCTGAAGAACGTACTGCGTTTGGGATAGTCGAAGCCGAGAGTTGCCAGCGCATCAATAACCCGGTAGCTCCCTTTATTGCGTCCATACTGCGTTTCGACACCAATAATGGCTATGATGATTTCTGCGGGTACGCCGTAAGAGAGCTCAACCTGTTTTAACAAAGCCTCATTTTCTTTCCAGAAAACAAGACCCTGATCGATACGCGTGGATGTGATAAAAATAGGCCGGTAATCCCGCCACGGTTTGGCTTCAGCCGGACGGTTCATTGCAGTAATGATGCTGTTCTGGCGTTTAACGTCCGAGAACAGATAAACCAGCGATTGCCGATCAAACTGTTCCTCGCGTTCGAGTTCGTTGACCAGTTGAATAAATTCCCGGCGATTTAAATAATCGGCTGCCGAGACGGTGTTCGCAGTTAAAAGAATCAGGGCCAGAAAAGCGAGGACTCGTTTAAGGGATGAAACCTGGAATAATGTATATGTTGGCATGTTTTTCCGCAGCTGATAGTCAGTGAGTGTTTGAAAGGCGGGAGAAATGGACTTCATCTTATAGTTCTTTATTAGTCGAATCAATTTGATAACCATCTGCGATGGGTTTGGATGGACATTAAGATACCAAAACCTGTCATCAAAGTCACAATGGATGTGCCGCCTACGCTGACCAGTGGCAACGGAACGCCAACGATAGGCAGCAAGCCACTGACCATGCCTATGTTGACAAAAACGTAAATAAAAAAGGTTAAGGTGATACTGCCCGCAAGCAGTCTGCTGAAGGTGTCCTGCGCTTCGAGACTGATAAACAAGCCTCGCAGGATAAGCAAAAAATACAAGGTCAATAAGATCAACATGCCAATGAGACCAAGCTCTTCGCCCAAAACCGCCACAATAAAATCAGTTGAACTTTCTGGTAAAAAGTCGAGATGAGATTGGGTGCCATGGAGCCAGCCTTTACCACTTATACCACCAGAACCTATGGCCGTTTTAGACTGGATCGTATTCCAGCCTGTACCTAAAGGATCACGTTCGGGTGATAAAAACGTTAAGACCCGTTGCCGTTGGTAGTCATGCATGAATAACCACATGATGGGCGCACCGGCAATGCCTGCACCGAAACCGTAGAAAATCAATCGCCAGCTGATTCCTGCCAGAAATACCACGAACAAGCCTGAACTCAAAATAAGCAAAGCTGTACCCAGGTCAGGTTGTTTGGCTATCAATAATACCGGGATGATTAAGATTATCATGGCACCAATTAATGAAGAGGCTTTGGCAGGTATGATTCTTCTGGAAAAGAACAATGCGGCCATCATAGGTACCGCAAGTTTCATAATTTCTGCGGGCTGAAAACGCGGCAAACCGGGCAAATCGAGCCAACGCTGAGCGCCTTTGGCATGAATGCCCTTCCACAGTACGGCGATCAGGAGAATTAAACCCAGCACATAAAGAAAAAAGGCGTAGCGTTTTAATACCAGGGGAGGCACCTGTGCTATAAGAAGCATGGCGCCAAAACCCATAGCCAGAAAGGTGCTTTGACGTCGTATGACTGCGAAATCAGCACTGCTGGCGCTGTATAAAATGATTAAACCAAAGGCACTGATAGCCAGCAGAATGAAAAGCAAGGGCCCATCAATATGCGCCATCTTGATAAAAGAAAAAGAACGTCGTGGTGCAGAATGCAGAGGCACATTTTGAAAAGAGTCGTAGGGATTCATGGAGTGGCGTCGCTCATATTCGGGACGGGGGAGTTTTGGGTTTCGCCACGGTCTTCGACGGGCGGAATCAGGTAGGCGTCAAATATTTTTCGGGCGATGGGCGCCGCCGTTCCACTGCCGCTGTTACCATTTTCGACGATCACCGCGACGGCGATCTGTGGTGCTTCAGCCGGAGCAAAGGCAACAAACAAGGCATGATCCCGATGGTATTGGGCAATTTTTGCAGCGTTATAGACTTCTTTCTGACCAATGCCTAGTACCTGTGCGGTGCCGGTTTTTCCGGCTATTTTATAGGGCGCTCCGGCGGCGCTGGCACGGGCAGTGCCATAGGGCGCGTGATTAACGTTGACCATGGCTGTGGTCATGCTGTCCCAGTCATTTTCCTGACGCAGCGTAATTTTTGTTGGGGCCTTACGCGGAAAAGACGGGTCTTCACGCAGGAGTCTGATCTGCTTTTTTATACCTTTATTAGCCAAAACAGTCACGGCATTGGCCAGTTGCAGGGGTGTGGCCAGCATATAGCCCTGACCAATGCCGATATTCAGGGTTTCACCTGGGTACCACGAGGCACCGCGTGTGGCACGTTTCCATGCGCTGGAGGGTAAAAGGCCTGCAGACTCTCCCTGCAAATCGATACCTACGCGCTCACCGAAGCCAAATTGCTGCAGGAAGTGATGGATACGATCAACGCCCAGTTTATAAGATATGTCATAAAAATACGTGTCGCATGATTGGGCAATGGCTTGTTCCAGATTCACGCTGCCATGCCCCCATTTTTTCCAGTCACGGTAAAAACGTGAGTCATTTTTCAGCTGGTACCAGCCAGGGTCACTGATGCGATAGTTCCAATTTGTCACGTTGTTTTCAAGAGCGGCGAGCCCCATAAAGGGTTTGACGGTCGAGGCTGGAGGGTACTGGCCTTGCAGGACACGGTTGAACAGGGGACGATCAAAGGAGTTTCTAAGTGCCGCATAGTTTTGTTGGCTGATTCCCGTGACAAAAAGATTTGGGTCGTAGGAGGGTGTGCTGACAAAGGCCAACACGTCACCATTGTGTGTGTCGATGGCTACAACGGCGCCACGCTGATTGTTCATCGCCTCTGTGGCTATTTTTTGCAGTTTAAGGTCCAGCGTAAGATACAGATTTTTGCCTGGAATAGGGTCTTGTCTTTCCAGTAATTTGACGATACGACCGTGTGCATTTTTCTCAACTTTTTGATACCCAACCACACCATGTAATTCGTTTTCATAGAAAAGCTCTATGCCCCCTTTACCCATATGATGCGTGGCACCGTAATTTTCAGGATCCAGTTTGGCGTTTTCTTTTTCATTGATGCGCGCTACGTAACCGATCACGTGGGCAAAAAGCGCATCGTATGGATAGTGTCGAATAAGATCGGCTGCAACTTCAACGCCGGGTAATTGATGCTGGTTTACGGCAATAGTAGAAATTTCCTGCTCGTTGAGGTTGAATCTAAGTGGGATGCCTTCAAAGGGATGGCGGTGGTATTTAGCCCGTTTCTTGAAACTTTCAATTTGGTCGTCAGAAATGGGGATTAATGAGGCAAGGTGTTTGAGTGTTTCGTCGATATCATTAATGCGTTCGGGTATTAACAGCACGGAATAGCTGGGTTGATTATCAGCAAGCAGCTGACCCTGACGATCATAAATCAGGCCACGTGTGGGTGCGACGGCTTCCAGCTGAACACGATTTTTTTCCGACTGTGTAGTATACAGCTCGTGCTGTATGACCTGAAGGTACACCAAACGGGCGATTAGCAGGATGGCCAAGAAAGAGATGCCTATAAAGGCACTCACAATGCGTTGGCGATGAACCCTTAATTCATCGTGAAGATTTTTGATATTCAGGTGTTCGGCCATCAACTTGGGTCTGCAAAACGTAATGATCCACACACATCAAGGCATCTGGATGCAAAAAAATATCTGGAAAGAAAATGCACCGACGGCAAAACCTTACGTGTTCGCATTGAACTTCCTGCAGGGTCTGCAATCGTTCAAAATACCTTAAAAGCGCCTGACTGGGCAATGAAATCCTGATCTGGAAACGTATGAGCGTACTGATTTCCAGATTAGCGATGATAGGGATGGCCTGTCAGCAGTGACCAGCTCCGGTAGATCTGTTCGGCGAGTACAATGCGCACCAAGGGGTGAGGTAAGGTCAGGGCGGAGAGCGACCATTTCTCTTCGGCGCGGGCGAGGCATTCGGCAGACAAGCCTTCGGGCCCTCCCACTAGCAAAGCAATAGAGTCTCCCTGTTGCTCGTAGCGCTCCAGTTTGGCGGCAAGCTGTTCGGTGCCAAGGCTTTTGCCCTGGACATCAAGGCAAATCGTGCGGTAACGCGGGGGAATAGCGGTCAGCATTTGCCCTCCCTCCTTCTGGATGAGACGCTGAATGTCAGCACCCTTGCTGCGTTTGTTCAGAGGAATTTCGATCAGCTCCAGCTGAATGGAGCCTGTGAGACGTTTTTGATAATCCTCGTAACCGGTGCTAACCCAGTCAGGCATTTTAGTGCCGACACAGATGAGACGAATTTTCATTCTTTGTTTTTTGCTGGCGAGGCGCTCCAGAGATGCTCAAGGTCATAACGGGCCCGCGCCTCAGGGAGCATAAGATGAACGACAATGTTACCCAGATCAACCAGAACCCAGTCTGATCCATCTTGCCCTTCTGTTCCCAGAGGCAGTTCGCCCGAGGCCTTGATTTTTTCGATCAGCACGTCGGCCATGGATTTAATGTGCCGGCTCGACGTGCCGCTGGCTATGACCAGGGTGTCTGCGATGCTGTTGTAGGTGCGTATATCGATGACGGTGATATCCAGGGCTTTGATATTTTCAAGCGTGCCAAGAATGAGGGCCATTTTAGTGTCGTAAGCTGTATCCATAAAAAATCCATGTTATTGCAAAATTAAAAACCAGAAATCAGTCATTTTTTTATAAACCGGGTGCCTGATAACCATAAAGCCCCTGCTGTTTGATGTACTGCCAGACAGCATCGGGTAATAGATAACGCGCTGAATGACCAAGACTGATCTGTTTTCTGATGTTCGTCGCAGAAATAGCCAGGGGCGTGATGGGTTCAATCCATATGCCGCCATGTGATGTACGTGTTAAGTCATCTTTGGTAAACAATTGGTATTGTGTCAGTAGGGCCTGGATTTGGCTATCGCGACTGAGAGCCGTATCTGGACGTTGCACCACCAGCAAGTGTGCGAGTCTTAGTAATTCCTGCCATTGGTGCCAGCGAGGCAAGGCGTTAAACGCATCCATGCCCAGCGTTAGAATGATGGGTTTCGCGTCGCCATATTCTTTACGCAGAGACTGGAGTGTGCTGACGGTGTAGGAGGTGTGTGGGTGTTCGCATTCACGGGTATCCAGCGTTAATCCCGTTTCGCCCTGGTCGCAGGCAATGGCCAGACGAATCATCTGGATGCGATGTTCTGCTGTGCTTGACGGTTGGTCACGGTGAGCCGGGATGTGGCAGGGTAATAATCTGACGTCGCTGACAGCCAGGCGTTCGCGTATTTCCAGCGCGGCACGCAGGTGACCAAAGTGCACAGGATCAAAGGTGCCGCCAAACAAGACCAGTGGTGAGCACAGACCGGATGAGTGCGCCGAGGTGGGCTTATTGTCGAATATGGCCATCACCCAGCACAATAAATTTTTGTGTGGTCAGTCCTTCCAGACCGACGGGACCGCGCGCATGAATTTTGTCGGTGGAAATACCGATTTCAGCGCCCAATCCGTATTCAAAACCATCGGCAAAGCGGGTGGAGGCATTGACCATCACCGAGCTGGAATCAACTTCGCGAAGGAAACGACGGCTGCGACTGTAATCTTCGGTGATGATGCTGTCGGTATGAGCGGAACCGTGGGTATTGATGTGATCAATGGCCTGATCCAGTCCTGAGACAATACGAATTGCAAGAATAGGCGCGAGATATTCAGTGTCCCAATCGGCGGTGGTGGCGTGAGTGATGTTGGGCAGTATCGCACATGTTTTCACACAGCCCCGCAGCTCAACCTGTTTGGCAAAAAAAGCTTCGGCCAGACGAGGTAAAATGAGAGGTGCGATGTGTTCTGCGACCAGCAGGGTTTCCAAGGTATTACAGGTACCATAGCGCTGGGTTTTTGCATTGAGGGTGATATTGAATGCCTTATCAAGATCGGCCTTGTCATCAATATAGACATGGCAAATACCATCCAGATGTTTGATAACCGGCACGCGGGCGTCTTTGCTGATGCGTTCAATCAGACCTTTGCCGCCACGGGGCACGATCACGTCAACGTATTGCGGCATGGTGATCAGTGCATGCACGGCGGCGCGGTCAGTGGTTTCCACAATTTGTATGGCCGCAGAGTTCAGGCCCACTGCGTGCAGGCCGGTTCGCAGACAGGCAGCGATGGCCTGGTTGCTATGAATGGCTTCAGAGCCGCCGCGTAATATGGCGGCATTGCCTGATTTCAGGCACAGACTGGCGGCTTCAATGGTGACATTGGGGCGTGACTCATAGATGATGCCAATGACGCCCAGTGGCACACGCATGCGTCCGACTTGTATTCCACTTGGGCGATAGTGCAGTCCATTGACTTCACCAATGGGGTCGGGCAGGTCGATTACCTGTTTGAGGCTGTCCAGCATGGCTTGAAAACGACTGGGGCTCAGTTCCAGACGATCCAGCATGGCGGCATCCAGTCCCTTTTGTTTGCCAGCAAGTAAATCTTTTTCGTTAGCGATAAGAATTGAGCTACGATTGCTCAGTAAGGCATCTGCGGTGGCGACCAAGGCTTGATTTTTTAGCGAAGTACTGGCTTTGGCCATGTCACGGGAGGCTTGCCGGGCCTGTTGCCCCATGGCCTGCATGACTTCGTTAATTGTATTCATTGCGGTCTCGTTTGATTGGGTAAACGCCATAACCACAACCTGGCGAGGAATGCAAAGTAAGTGGCATGCTGTATCGAGTCGGGGAATTGGAAGGCTGCCATTATCGCTGATCTGCACGGGACTCGCCAGTGCTTACTGATCAGCAGGCTTTCGGAGGATCGGTAAAGACCTAGAACTGAACGTTAAACGCCAGGGTCCATAGTTTCAAATCATTCGTATTGTCTGGTAATTGAGTGAACAAACCGCGAGTTCCGCTGATGGGATCAGCCTGATGGTACTCGGCTTTTAAGGCCAGGCTCGGGGTGACATCAAGGCGAGTGCCCATGGAGACCGAATGCTGTTCCTGCCGGAATTGATTAATAATGGCGTTAACCACCGGGTTTAGATCCTGGTTATACGAAGAGGAGGTTGCCGCTAATGTGATGTAAGGTGTGAAACGTTCAAACTGATAGGCAAGGGTAGTGTAGTATCCTGTTTGCTGTGGGATTTTGATGTTGATCTGTCCTAGTGCGCTGATAGGTGCCTGGGCTGAAAGAGAAAAATCAAAATCAGCGGTACCAATATTGACGCTGACCGCTTCAGTCATGACTATCCAGTGAGCGAATTCGGCCTGCAGACCTAGGCTATAGAGAGCTACATTGCGCATAATCATCAGTGAGCCATCGCCATCTATCATGGTGACATCAGTCAACATCACAGAACCGTGCAGACGCAGCCAATTATTTTCCAGATCCAGTCCCCCGCCAAACAGACTGTCACTGTTAATTGTCGCGAGTGTGCCAGTGGTTCGGCTGGTAAGAGTTTCGTTTATCCTTCCTACATAGGGTTGTACACGCAGATTAAAATTTCCCAGATTTTTTTGATACAAAACCTCCAGACCATTCACCCGGGTTAGAAGTGAATAAGAGGTTTCATACACTTCGACCGGCGGTCGGGCCCATAGATAACTCGAGCCCACTTCGAGGTGTTTGGAAATAAGGTAGGTATTGGGAATGAGTTTCCCCGCCTTAATATTAAGATTGGGTTGCAGCTTATAATCAATAAATAACATATCAAAGGAAGGCGAAAACGGGGTTTCGTCTGAGGGCTGGGCACCACGGGCGACGAATTGCGCCTGAAAACTCACTTTAGGGTCAAGCCGTTTGGACATCTGTATTCCCAGCACGGTGCCTGACTGGTAATTTACATTGTCGGTGTATTCTTTGGTTTCAATGTAGGGGGTTGAATGATTGGTTTGTGTGATGGTGTTTGTAAGAAAACCATTAAACTTCAGTGGATCTGCCTGGCTGGTATTGATAAAAAAAAGTCCGAAAACAGTCATTACAATTCGGAACTGAAAAAGCACAGATAAGGTGTATGTGAAATTTTTTTTATTGGCCATAGTTAAGGTGTATTCTACTTATTTGTTTTACATTGTAATCAAGAACCGCTCAAAAGCCAGAAACAATTGGCTTATGTTAATTTTTTAGTGCCGGTGGATTTTAGAACATGAATGCAAGTCATGCTGTACAGGATACTTTAAAGTCGTCGGAACTATTTTTGTTTAGCTGGAACGTATTAAAAGGTAAACGCGAGGGCTGGCACGAAGATTTTTATCGCATTGCCGCACAAGCCGATTTGGTGTTGTTTCAGGAAGCCTTGTTGCATGACGCATTTTATGATCGCTTGGGCCAACGTTTGGCTTGGCAGGCGAGTGCAGGGTATTCACGATTTAATCGACACAGCGGTGTATTAACTGCCGCAACGGCAAATTCCTATCGAACACAGCGTTTGCAGCAACGCGAACCTGTATTACGCAGCCCCAAGGCTGCGTTGATAACAGAGTATGCCTTGCTGGATTCTCCCCGGACCTTATTGGTCGCCAACATTCACGCCATTAACTTTACCTGGGGCTTGAAACATTTCCAGCAACAGCTGGATGAGGTATTCGCTATTATTGCCGCGCATTCAGGGCCGGTTCTGCTGGCCGGTGATTTCAATGTGTGGCGTGGAAAACGTATGCAGTTAGTGCAAGCGTTAGCACGTAGCGTTGGCATGATGGAAATGGATTTTGAGCAGGATCATCGCACGATGGCTTTTAAATACCCTCTTGATCATATTTTCTATAAAGGCTTGATAAAAAAGGAATCGGCTGTACATAAGGTGACAACATCCGACCACAATCCCATCACCGCACTTTTTTCAGTGCTTGCATGAGGCAGGGTGCGCCTTGACACAGTAGGGTTTTGCCTGAAAGATAAAGCCGAGTAATTGCGGTTTTGGAGTTTTGTTATGGTTAGCGGTTCATTAAGCATGGGGCAAATTATATTGATTGGTTTGGCCTTCAGTTTTGCCGTGGGTATTTCACACGGTATTCGCCGTCGTCGTGCGCAATTAGCAGCAAAAGCCGCTAAAAAAGAGCAAGAAAACGTATAAAACAAACAAGAATTTATAGAGCGCCCCCTGCATCATGGATACTGCTTCCCCGGCCCCGCCTGACGCGTCGATTCAGCTGACGCTTTTTCGCACCGGCATTGATACCCAACAGGAGCCTGTTGTGTATATTCGCAGTGACAGTCCGGTCTGTCGCGCCGAGGGTTTTCGTTCTCAGACGAGGGTGCGACTGGCGACAGCATCGGCAAATATTGTCGCCACCTTGTGTGTTGTTAAACCTGTTGCCCTTGATGGGGAATGTGAATGGGTACGCCTTGGCTGTGCCGGTGTTTCTGAGGCCGCCTGGCGCATGTTGAAATTAAACGGCGGCGAACTGGCGTCGATTACCCATACCAAAGCCGTTGACTCCATGAGTTATGTGCGAGGAAAACTCTACGGTAATCCATTCACGCGATCGGCATTAAAAACCATCGTTGATGATGTGGTGGCGGGTCAGTACACCGATATTCAGATCGCTGCGTTTATTGCTGCGTGTACCAGTTCCAATCTTACGATGGATGAAACCGTCTATTTGACCGAAGCCATGGTCGATGCCGGCCAAAAAATGCAATGGCCCTATGCGCAGGTGATGGATAAACACTGTATTGGCGGCTTGCCGGGCAATCGTACCACGCCGGTGGTGGTTGCTATCGTAGCGGCTTGCGGTTTGATTATTCCCAAAACGTCCTCGCGTGCGATTACCTCGCCGGCGGGAACCGCCGATACCATGGCGGTATTGACCCCGGTGGAACTTTCATTGGAAGACATGAAGCGTGTTGTCGAGCTGGAAGGTGGCTGCATGGTATGGGGTGGCTCGGTTAATCTCAGCCCGGCCGATGATTTGTTTATCCGTGTGGAGCGTGCGCTTAATCTTGATAGTGAAGGGCAACTTGTTGCATCCGTCATTTCCAAAAAACTGGCGGCCGGTTCGTCACATCTGGTGATTGATATTCCTTTTGGCGCAACAGCAAAGATGCGTGACTATGCGGCGGCTCTGGAATTGAAAAATCGTCTTGAAGACGTGGGGCAACGTTTACACCTTGCTGTGCGATGTTTGATTACCAATGGCGATCAGCCGGTGGGTGTGGGCATAGGTCCGGCGCTTGAAGCGTTGGATGTGATCGCCGTGCTCAATAATTCACCGCAAGCACCGGCCGATTTGCGTGAGCGCGCACTGTATATTGCGGGTGAATTACTGGAAATGGGGGGCGCAAGCACCCAGAGGCAAGGTTATGCCCTCGCCGAACAGACGCTTTTATCCGGACAGGCCTGGCGTAAATTCCAGGCTATTTGTCAGGCGCAGGGGGGCTTGTTTGAACCGGTCGTAGGCACCTACCGTTATGACGTGTTTGCTGAACGATCTGGCATGGTGACTTTTATCAATAACCGGTTTATAGCCAAGCTGGCCAAATTGCTGGGTGCGCCTCATGCTCCAGGGGCGGGTATTAAATTTCTGATAATACTGGGCGAACGGGTGGAAAAAGATCAGCTCTTGCTGAGCCTGTTTGCAGAAACCTCGGGTGAGCTTGCCTATGCCCTGGAATTTCTCAAGGCGCATCCGAACGAGGTGTTGATCAAGGATGAACTGGTATAAGTTTTGAGGACGAAAGACGTTGCCGGTGTGTCACATCTGCGCTCTGCTGTTGAAACACCGGGTTAAGAAAAATCCAAAGACTATGCAAGTTCTTGTAAAGCCTTGATGCGCGCTTCAAGCGGCGGATGGCTGGCAAACATCGCCATCAGACCGGCGCGAACGCCCTGGTTGATACCAAAAGCCATCATGCTGTCGGGCAGTTGATTGGGCACGTCCTGTTCCTGCTGTAAACGGCGCAAGGCATTGATCATGGAATTGCGTCCGGCCAGACGGGCGCCACCGGCATCGGCACGAAATTCACGGTAACGTGAAAACCACATGACAATGGCCGACGCAAGAATACCCAGCACAATTTCTGCCACAAAGGTGGCTATGTAAAAACCCATACCATGACCGCGTTCTTCCTTGAATATTGCTTTATCAACCACGCTGCCAATAATACGGGCAAAAAACATGACAAAGGTGTTCACCACCCCCTGAATCAGGGCCAGCGTGACCATGTCACCATTGCTGACATGGGCTATTTCATGGGCCAGCACGGCACGTACTTCATCTTCATTCATGCGTTGTAACAAACCCTCGCTCACGGCCACCAGCGCGCTGTTGCGATTCCAGCCTGTGGCAAAGGCATTACTTTGTTGTGCCGGAAAAATACCCACGTCCGGCATGCCGATTCCAGCTTCTTGGGCTAAGGATGCCACTGTATTGACCAACCAACGTTCGGTATTAGTTTGCGGGGTTTCAATGATGGACACACGCGCAGACCATTTGGCGATGGTTTTTGATAACATCAACGACACCAGTGCGCCGCTCATACCAAATACGCCACAGAAAATTAACAAGCTGGTCAGATTGAGTCCGCTGCCACTTTGCGCAAGATAGCTATCGACGCCGAGAATTTTCAGGGTAAGGCTGGCAAGCAGCATCACCGCCAAGTTGGTAGCCAAAAACAAGCCGATTCGTAACATAATCCAATGACCTCTTTGTTGGTTTGAATAAGCACATTAAGTGCGTTTTTGTTTCCTGTTTCAGTAATTGGGGCGGGCTTGTGAATTTTAAACCAGGAGGATTCAGGTAATAAGCCCTGTTTAATGGTATACCACTCACAGCTGCCGGATCCAAATGCAAAATAGGGTGTGTGGATTTAAAATGCGCCATACTGGGCCGATACTTGCGCAGTGTTTTTTCTCTGATAAAGGCCACTATGTTTTATAAAACCGTAGTAAGTGTACTCGCCATTGTACTGACCTGTATTGCGTTTTATCCCTATATTCGAGGCATTTTGCAGGGTACGATCAGGCCGCACCTGTTTTCCTGGTTGATCTGGAGCATTGCCTCAGTGGTGGTTTTTCTGGCGCAAGTCAGCGCCCACGGTGGTGTAGGCACGTGGTCGATGGGCCTGTCTGGCGGCCTGACTGTGTGCATTGCTGTGCTCGCCTACGTAAAACAAAGCGATACAGCGGTCACGCGCAGCGATGTGGCCTTTTTAATTACTGCGCTGCTTTCACTGCCACTGTGGTATTTCACCGCCGATCCGCTGGGCGCGGTGATTATTTTAACGGTGGTCGATCTGCTCGGATTCGGACCTACGTTCAGAAAAGTTTACGCCGACCCCATGGCAGAGTCACTGACGTTTTATGGACTGTTTTCGCTGCGAAACGTTCTGGCTATTGTGGCGCTGGAAAGTTATTCAGTGACGACCGTATTATTTCCGGTCACCATCACTGCGGGTAGTGTCTTGCTTATGATTATTATGTTTCATCGCCGCCGTGTGTTGGGGCTGGATAAAAACCTGTTGCGTGCTGATAAGTAGGGCTCTGCCGTTTTCGTGGTTTCAAATTTCTGTCATATTCGGCACCTAGACTCTTACGTTTTGTATTTTTTACCAGTCACAGGAGCAAAAATCCGGCATGCAAGGTCCTCCCACCAACATTAATAAGCCCTTTATTGACCCAGACGATGCGGACAATAATCCGAGCACCAACAGTCATCTGCGCGATGTTTTTGCGGCCGGCTTGAGTCGGCGTGATTTTCTGCGCTCAGGGGTGGGGGCACTCGCGGTGGCCAGTTTCGGTGCTCTGGGTTTAACGGCGTGTAATGGACGTGATGAAACGCCAATGGCTTCGTTGCCCAGCGCGCCAGCCTCAACACCGGTCTTGGGCTTCAAGGCCGTTAGCAAAAGCATTGCCGATGCCGTGACCGTGCCCGAGGGTTATAGCGCCACGGTGTTGTACGCAACGGGGGATGCCCTGGATGCCGCCGTAAGCGATTATAAAAACGACGGCTCTGACGACAATTTTTCCCGTCGCAGCGGCGATCATCACGATGGCATGTTTTATTTTGGCTTGTCCGCTGACGGCAAACCCCAGCCGGATAGCAACACGCGGGCGCTTATGTGCATCAATCACGAAGCGATTAACGGCACTGCGCCTTTTCTACATCGTTTGGGGCAAACAAATAACACCCCCGATGCCGGCCCACGGCCCGAGGTTGAGGCCTTAAAAGAAATCGAAGCGCATGGCGCGTCGGTGATCGAAATTGTTAAATCGGGTTCACATTTTGTTCGCAACAGGCAGTCCCGATTCAATCGTCGTATCACACCGCGCACGCCGATGACACTCAACGGCCCGGCCAAAGGGTCAGCCTTGATGCGAACACAGTATTCTCCCGACGGCTACCTGACGCGTGGCATGATTGGCAATTGCGCCTGCGGCCACACCCCTTGGGGGACCTACCTCACGTGTGAAGAAAACTTTTCGGGTTTTTTTCGCCGTGCAGAACAGGATGATGCGCTACGCACGGCTAAAGAAATCACGGCCTTCCGGCGTGTTGGCATTGGGCAGGGCGCCCGTGATCGCCAGCGTTGGGCAACGGTTATTCCTGCCGACCCAAGCAGCAGCGAATATGCCCGCTGGGATGCAAGCAAAACCGGCACGTCCAGTGATGGCAGCGATGATTTTCGCAACACGCACAATACCTTTGGCTGGGTGATTGAAATCGATCCCTACGACCCGAGTTCAATACCGGCAAAGCGTAGCGCGTTAGGACGCTTCGCACACGAAGGGGCCTGGCCGAGTAATCCGGTGGTTGGCAAAGCACTGGCCTTTTACATGGGTGACGATGCGCGCAATGAATACGTCTATAAATTTGTATCCAAAGCACTGTGGTCGGCCGCCGATGCCACGCCTGTAAATCGATTGGCAACGGGGGCTAAATATTTAGATGAAGGCACGCTATACGCTGCCCGATTCAACGCCGATGGCAGCGGCACCTGGCTCGCGTTAGATCTGAATAACCCGGATGTCGCCACCAACAAGGCCTATGTTTTTTCCGACCTGGCCGATGTTGTTATCAATGCGCGTCTGGCGGCTGATGCGGCCGGTGCCACTAAATGTGATCGTCCGGAGTGGACAGCCGTTAACCCAAAAAACGGCGAAATCTATATCACCATGACCGAAAACCCTGATCGTGGCACCGTTGGCATCGTCAGTGAAAACAACCATTCCAGTGCCGATGTGGAACCGGCCTTCCCTCGCTACTGGCAAGATGACAGCAACTTGCCAGGGCCCAAGCTGCGCGGCAATGTGAATGGACAGGTCATGCGTATCCGCGAAACAGACAACGATGCCTCAGCGACCACGTTTAATTGGGATATTTTCCTGTTTGCCAGTCAGGCCAAGGCCAGCGCCGGCTATGACGATGCCAACTTCCAGAAAAACGTAAACATTTCCGGCCTGACAGATGAGAATGAACTGTTCAAACCTGATGGCTGCTGGTTTTCGTCTGCCAGTGGCATTTTGTGGATAGAAACCGACGACCACGCCTACACCGAAGTATCCAACTGCATGCTATTGGCAGCCGTACCGGGCACCTATGGCGACGGTGGCAAAATCGTCGTGAGCAATGTGGCCAGAAAGTCAAGCGCTTCAACATCAGTGAGCGTACCAACCTTTGCTGGCAAAAAAATGGATAACACCATATTCAAACGTTTTCTGACTGCGCCCGTGGGCGCTGAAGTTACCGGGCTCGCCGAATCGCCTGATGGTACGATCTTGTTCGTTAATATCCAGCATCCGGGTGAAAATACCCGTGCCAGCGATATCAATGACCCGATAAAATACACCAGCCATTGGCCGGCTAACGGTGCCGGTGTGCCGGCTTATGGCCCCGGCGGCATGCTGGCTCGTCCGCGCTCGGCAACAATCATGATTACCAAAAACGACGGTGGAATTATTGGGCTCTAAGCCTGATTTTTATCGTGTCATAGAGCACAGTAACGAACCGATTAAAGGAATTGAGTATGAAAAATATAACGCATTCAATGTTAATCACCGGTGCCAGCTCAGGCATAGGTGCAGCGGTGGCGCGTGAACTGGCCCATCAGGGTTGGAACCTTGCGCTGTCGGCACGTCGAGCGGAAGAGTTGGAAGCCTTGGCCAAGGAAATACGTCAGCAGCACCCTGAGCTTAAAATCAGCGTCCATGTGCATGACGTGGTCGATTACGCTGCCAGTGATAATTTGATTCAGGCGGCGGCGCAGGCATTGGGTGGACTGGGCGCGGTGTTTATTAACGCCGGCATTGGGCTGGGTGGGCGCATTGGCGGCAAATCGTTTGACAAAACACGTCGCACCATTGAAACCAATCTGCTTGGTGCCATGGCCATGACCGATGCCGCCGTGCGTTTTTTTCGTACACAGGGCGGCGGGCATGTGGTCGGTACCTGCTCGGTCGCTGCCTTTGGCAGTTTTCCCGGTAATGTGGCCTACTCAGCGTCTAAAGCGGGCTTATCAATGTATCTGGAAGGTCTGCGGGCTGAAGGCTGGCGTGAGGGTATTCGGGTCACCATTCTTTACCCTGGTTTTGTCCGCACGCCGATCGTTGACGGCGTGGCGCACACGCCCTTTGCTATCGAAGCCGACAAGGCGGCAAAATTAATTGTTCACGCCATTGAAAAACAGGCACCGCGTGCCATTATCCCGCGTTTCCCCTGGGTGTTGGCGCGCTGGTTTTTGCCCTTGATTCCTGTGCGTTTGATGGCGCGTTTGGGTTTGTAATAGCACCAAGAAAATAGACACCTTATTCCTTTTAAACAATAGAAAATTTGCGAGCGTACTTTGTTAAGCACACCCGAACACAGCCCAACTCTACCCGCTGAAATACCGCTGATTGCAAAAGAAATCAGCTGGTTGTCTTTTAATGAACGCGTTCTTCAGGAGGCCGAAAACAAAGAAGTGCCCGTTATTGAGCGCATCCGTTATCTGGGCATTTTTTCCAACAATCTGGACGAATTTTTCAGGGTGCGCGTGGCGGATTTGCGCCGTCTGGTGGCCTTTTCAAGCGGCAAGGAAAAAGAAAAAAGTGTTCAGCTCTACGAAGAGATTCAAAAAAACGTTGTAAAACTCCAATACCGTTTTGACATTGCCTACATGGATGCGCTGGAGGACTTGGCAAAATACAATATCCACCTCATTGATGAGTCTCAGGTGCAAGCGCATCAATTGCCGTTTTTGACCAACTATTTTCAGAAAAAAATTCTGCCTATTTTGCGCCCCATTTTATTCACCGATACACAAACGCGCATTCCCCAGCTCTCGGACAGCAGTATTTATTTTGCGGTTAAATTAACGCTGGAAAATAATCAGGTGCGTTACAGTGTTCTGGAAATTCCATCGCCGCCTTTGCCACGTTTTATCGTGATTCCACCCCCCAAACGCAGCAAGGAAAAAGTCATTATCGTGCTGGAAAACATTATTCGTTTGTATCTGAAAGCGGTTTTTCGTGGCGTGCTTGCCATTCAGAATGCCGAAGCCTACACCTTTAAACTCACCCGCGATGCAGAACTTGAAATTAGTGAAGGTGTTTCACAAAGTATTATTGATAAAATGACGCTCAGCCTGAAAAAACGCAAGCTCGGTGACCCCGTGCGTTTTGTTTACGACAGGAATATTCCGGAAGATTTATTAGGTTTTTTGGTGCGAAACCTGGGTTTTGGTCGTTATGACAGCATGATGGCCGGTAGCCGTTATCACAATTTCAAGGATTTTATTCGTTTTCCAAATCTTGGCCCTGCCAGACTGGAATTTAAAAGAAGTGTGCCGGTGCCCATCAAGGATCTGGAAAAAAATAATCTGGTGTTTAACACCTTGCAACAGCGGGACGTGCTTTTGCATTACCCTTATCATTCGTTTATTTATGTTGAAGATTTACTCTACACCGCAGCGCTGGATCCGTACGTGCGTTCAATTAAAATCACCTTGTATCGGCTTGCCGGTGACTCACACGTGGCCAATGCCCTGATCAATGCCGTGCACAATCAAAAAGAAGTGATTGTGATTATGGAATTACAGGCACGCTTTGATGAACAAGCCAATATTCAGTGGGCCAATCAACTCAGCGAAGCCGGTGTGAATGTGATTTTTGGGGTGCCCGGTTTAAAAGTGCATTCAAAGTTGATACTGATCAGCCGTATGGAAGGTAACGCACTGCGTTATTACACTCATATTGGCACCGGTAATTTTAATGAAAAAACCGCACGTATTTACACCGATTTTTCCTTGCTTACCTATAACCAGGACATCGGTCAGGAAGTTGCCAATTTATTTGAATTTATTCGTTACACTTACCGGCAATTTGCCTACAAACATCTGCTGGTGTCACCACACACCTTCCGTTCAGGCATCACGGCAAAAATAGAGCAGGAAATTCAAAACGCCAAAGCGGGAAAAAAAGCCGGCATCACCTTCAAATGCAATAATCTGGTCGACACCGCAATTATTCAGAAGTTGTACGAAGCCAGCTGTGCCGGTGTAAAAATACGTTTGATTATCCGTGGCATGATGTCATTGGTGCCTGGTGTGCCCGGCGTGAGTGACAATATCGAAGCCATCAGCATTGTTGACCGTTACCTTGAACACGCCCGTGTGTATATTTTTGAAAACGCGGGCCACCCGGTTTTTTACATTGCCTCCGCCGATTTAATGACACGCAATCTCGATGGCCGTGTTGAAGTGGGCTGCCCGATTTATGATCCGAACTTGCAAGCGTTTTTGCGTAAAATAATCGAACTGCAATGGAATGACCGGGTCAAAGCCCGCGTTTTCGACCTTACACAAGATAACCATCTGAAAAAGCGTAACAAAAAACGCAAGGTGCGCTCACAAGAAGATACCTTTGCTCTAGTGGCTAAATATTCTAAAAAGGAAAGTTAACCGTGTGCTACTTCTGACTTGATTTACACATCAAGTCAGGCGTTAACCCCCTCTGAACTGATCAAACTGTACAAGGGAAAATCCTTGCCCTGTTTTTCCAGCCCCAGCAGCACCCCTTCACGCAGGGCTACATCACTGTAATCGACATGATCCATTCCCAGGTGATCCATAATGCTCTGCATAATCGCCAGCCCGCTGACAATCACTGAGCGTCGGTTGGCTTTCAGGCCAGTGAGCTGGTTAAGTGCTGAGGTGGCACCCAAGTCGACAATAATATCTTCCAGCGTCAACAGGGCCTTGGGTGTAATCACACCATCGGTGAGTTTGTTTTCACGTAACACGGTGCTCAGCATTTTGGCAGTGCCCGAGGTGGCATACACTTCGTCCCATTCCAGTGCGTAAAAATCGCTATTGAGCTTATGCTCTAACATTTCATGTACTTTGCGCCGTGTTTTGGCCAGGGTTTTATGGGTGATTTTCTCGTCTTTTTGTTCGGCATTGTTAGACGAGCGTAAGGTGACGCATCCAATGGGCAGGCTATCCATGAAAAGTGGTGTTGCTTTATTGCCAATGGCAAACTCCGTGCTGCCTCCACCCACATCAAAAATAAGCCGCTGTTTGTCAGAAACAGGTAAAAAATTGTGTACGCCCTGATAAATATAAAACGCTTCTTCCATGCCCGATATCACATTAATAGGAAAGCCCATTGCTTTGGCCTCCTCAATAAAACGCGCGGCATTTCTGGCTTCACGCAGGGTGCTGGTACCTACGGCACAGAAATAGGTGATGGGGTATTTCGATAACGCAAGACGGAATTCTTTAAGCGTGGCAAAAGCACGTTCACGCGCATTTTTGGATATTTTTCCGGTTTGCATCAAACCTTCAGCCAGCTGGACCTTGCTGTTCATTGTTTGCAGGATGACAAGCTTGCCATTACGTTTTTCAGCAATAACCATGTGAAAACTGTTTGAACCAATATCCAGTACTGCGTACATCGCGTGAACTCTGAGGTCAGAAAAAAGGTCATTCTAACAGCTTGTTGAAAAACACGAATACCTTCTTGTTTTCGCGAAAATAACGCTTAAATAAAATAAAGCCTGCGAGAAGCGCAATAGTTGGCGAAAATCAGCTGGCCGAAACCATGTGTACGACCGCTGTCACTAATTTTGTGCCGAACGTTTGAGCGCCCAGGCTGCGGCCTGTCTGACGCGTCGGGCTGTGAGCCCGCTTCTCAGGCTTACAGCTTGACCCTATGACCAAGAACAAATAGACATAGTCATATGTCTAGTTATTGCGCATTTCACAGGAGTCCCCATGCATACCTGGCTCGTTCAAGATGCCAAAGCCCGTTTTAGCGAGTTTCTGGATGCCTGTATAAGCAAAGGCCCAGTAGTCACTCGACGCGGTGCTGAAACTGCCGTATTGGTGCCTATAGAAGAGTGGCGCCGTCTGCAGGCTGCATCGTCTGTCTCTAAAACAATTGCTGCTGGCGGATACAGCCCGCACAGAGATGCTTGTGCCTGAGGGGGGCAAAGCACGCCGCCGCCAAGCCCATGCGCTACGGGGACCCGGCATGTACTTGCTTGACACCAATGTAGTTTCCGAACTCCGAAAACCACGCCCGCATGGCGCAGTATTGGCGTGGCTCAACCCTTTCGAGTTCGGTTCGGTTAACTGATATGCACCAGGCTGAACAATAAGCATTGCCTGTTGGATTTGCGTTTGCCCCTCACGCTGATCGCCAGAGTTTTTTACTCACCGTTTTCCTGAACACAGCTTCAAGCACCGACATGTGCTGACTGTTATTGCCTTAGCTTCATGCCTAATCCTTAATCCTGCGATTTGAAACCTAATTATAATCAGGCACACCCAAAAGGTGTTGTTTTGTACTTGGAAGGCGCTTGAAGTTTTAGCCTGTCAGGCTACATAAGGCGTTCACACGCTGTCAAACAATGTAAATCACCCGAATTAAAGATTAATAACGCCTGCAAAAAAAGGCTATTTTTGGCGAGGTGCCTGCACAATCGATGACTGTAAGAACAGCGAAATAACAGTTCAAAGAATAGTTCAGTCTGGTGTTATTAAGTAAATCATGCATTTTCTTTCGAATTAATACCGTGCCAGGTGGATTAATTTTTTAGCACGCTTTCTTTTTCCCGTTGCCCAAATGTTTTATGCCTAACGCTGCTCACGATCGCACTTGAATGGCTGGCGTGTACTTGTTCCTTAATACGCGTGTGTTTATAGATATTTTTCCGTCTGCATCAAACCTTCGGCCTGAATGCCTTGTTTTTTAATTTGTCAAGAGATTGAAACGACAGGTTCACAAAATACCGGCAAACTGACGCTGCTTAAAACCAAAACAGTTTTTCACTTTGAGTAAAAAAGGAGTTTGTTATGCGACTGTATTCCATTCGTACAATGATGTTAGCGGCAGGCGTGCTTGCGAGCACCTTCGTTTTTGCCGGTATCGATGCCGATTCTTTTAAAGCTGGAGAAAATGTTCACGCGCAGCGTGACAAGATTCAACTCGGCCCGCGCCCATTTTTTCTTGTCGAAGATATGGATGACAGCGAACTAAAAGAAAAATTGAAAAGTTGCGGTAAAGGTCCCTTTCTTAAATCGTCGTTCTCGATCGGGCATCGTGGCGCTGCCATGCAGTTTCCAGAGCATACCAAAGAATCCTATGAAGCCGCAGCACGCATGGGCGCGGGAATTTTAGAATGCGATGTGACATTTACCAAGGACAAAGAATTAGTCTGCCGCCATTCGCAATGCGATTTGCACACCACCACCAATATTCTGGAAACGCCTTTAGCCGCGAAATGCTCCAAGCCTTTTGCGCCAGCGGAATACGACTCGGCGGGTAATCTCATTAAAGCCGCCTCAGCGATGTGTTGTACCAGCGATATTACACGCGACGAATTCAAAACCTTGCGTGGAAAAATGGACGCCTCGAATGCGCGTGCTAAAACTGTTGCCGAGTATCTGGGCGGCACCGCGCAGTGGCGTACTGATCTGTATACCGGGCTTAGCAGTGGCACCTTGATGACACATATCGAAAGCATTGAGTTATTCAAACGCTTAGGCAGACAAATGACGCCTGAGTTGAAATCGGCGAGCGTGCCCATGCCATTTAACGGCTTTACACAGCAGGCTTATGCGCAAAAGATGATTGATGAGTACAAGGCTGCTGGTGTTGCACCGGAACACGTGTGGGCGCAGTCATTTGATCTTGGCGACGTAGTGTATTGGGTTAAGCATGAACCGATGTTCGGTAAACAAGCGGTTTTCCTCGACGATATCGATACTGGCGGAAGCTACCGAACTTTGACGGATTTTGAATCCTTGCATGCGCAAGGCATAAACATCATTGCACCACCCATGTGGGCCTTACTGGCAGTGGACTCGCAAAATAATATTATTCCATCGACGTATGCACTTGATGCTAAACGCGCTGGATTGAATCTCATTACCTGGACCTTCGAACGCTCCGATCTGCGTACCGGTGCCTACGACAACAGCGGCGCACCGACGTGGTATTACCAAACCATTGCCTCTGCCGTTAGACATCCAGGCGATATGTATAAAGCGCTCGACGTGTTGGCAAAAGACGTTGGCATACTCGGAATATTTTCTGACTGGCCTGCAAGCGTGACCTACTACGCTAACTGTATGGGCTTGAAATAAAGGAGCGAATACGATGCGTAACGAATACGATGAAAATCGCCGCCGCTTTTTAAAAACGTCGGGATTGTTTTTAGGGGTGGCGGCCATGGGGTCGTCGCTTGCGAAAATGGCAATGGCCGCGCCAGCAATTATCACGGCAGATTCAGTGCGTCCGCAGCTACTGCAAGGAATACAAATCGGCGATATGTTGCAAGATCGCGCCGTTATTTGGAGTCGCAGTGATCGTCCTGCGCGTATGGTAGTGGAATATGCGCTTAATCCGCATTTCGAACAAGCGCTTCGGGTACGTGGTCCTTATGCCTTGGAGACAAACGATTACACGGCGCGTCTGGATTTGACCAATTTACCGAGCAATGACGAAATTTATGTCCGCGTGATGTTTCAAGATTTGAGCAACGAGCGGGTTTTTAGCGAGCCCGTCACCGGCCATTTTCGCACCGCGGCGCAAGGAAAGCGCAACATCCGTTTTTTGTGGTCGGGCGATACCGCCGGACAAGGTTGGGGTATAAATCCTGAAGTTGGCGGCATGCGCATTTACGAAACCATGCGTCAACAGCGGCCGGATTTTTTTATTCACTCTGGCGATAATATTTACGCCGACGGCCCAATCCAGGAGTACAAGCTCGCTGAGAACGGCCGTAAGTGGCGTAACATTGTTACTCCAGAAGTGGAAAAAGTCGCGGAGACGCTGACGGAATTTCGTGGACGGTACAAATATAACTTGTTGGACGAGAACGTTCGCCGTTTCAATGCCGAAGTGCCGCAGATATGGCAGTGGGACGATCACGAAGTTGTCAACAACTGGTCGGACTCGAAAGACTTGTCGGCCGACGCGCGTTATACCGAAAAGAATGTGCCCTTATTGATTGCACGTGGTTCACGCGCATTTCTGGAATACGCGCCGATGCGTTACCACAGCATCGAAGAGTCGGAGCGTGTTTATCGTCACATACCTTACGGCAAGTTACTGGACGTGATCGTGCTCGACATGCGCGCTTATCGCGGCCCTAATTCTGCCAATCGACAAACGCAAGCGGGACCTGAAACGGCTTTTCTTGGTGCCGAACAAATCGAATGGTTTAAACAACGCCTGAAGAATTCCAAGGCGGTCTGGAAAGTTGTTGCCATTGATATGCCGATTGGATTAGTGGTTGGCGATGGCGTGGATAAATTCGAAAACATGGCCAACGGTGAGGGGCCGGCGCTGGGACGCGAGCTGGAAATGGTGGAAATTTTGCGCTTCATTAAAAATAGGCATATCAAAAACGTGGTGTGGTTTACTGCCGATGTGCACTATTGCGCTGTGCATTACTACGACCCAAACAAAGCGCAATTTCAGGATTTCCTGCCTTTTTGGGAGTTTGTTTCCGGGCCGCTTAACGCCGGAAGTTTCGGACCTAACACCTTGGATAACACGTTCGGGCCGCAAGTGGTATTTCAAAAACATCCACCTGCCGCTAACTACTCACCTTTCGCCGGTCTGCAATTTTTCGGGCAAGTGGACATCGACGCCTACTCAGCGGAAATGACCGTACGCTTGAAAGATATCAATGGCGCCGTGGTGTATGCCAAAACTCTGGAACCCAATCGGGAGCATGAACATGAAGCCGCTTAAAAATAATGTTAGCACTCAAGCACATCGATTAGCGCTGTGGCTTGCACCGTTGGCGCTTCTGTCCTTGTTGGCTGGGCCGGTTTTTGCTGAAGATTTTTGTCAATCCGGACACGACGCTTACGGTGACGATGAACAGGTGCGCGTGGAGGCGGGGCACGCTGTTCATTGGCGCGAGAAATATGGAATTGTCACCGCCGATCCGAATGCTTGGGTACGGTTCAAAGTGCTTGGATTTAATGACTTTCACGGCCAGTTGTCCAGCGGACGCCGCGTGAATAATCGTCCGGTAGGCGGTGCAGCGGTATTAGCGTCTTATCTCAAGTCGGCGGCAGCGTCGGCGCGAAATGGCGCAATTGTTGTGCATGCCGGTGATCATGTTGGTGCCACGCCGCCGGTGTCGGCGTTACTGCAGGATGAGCCGTCGATTTCGTTCCTCAATAGGCTTGCTAACGATGAATGTGACCGTGATGATCTTATGAATGCGAAATGCAATATTGTCGGCACACTAGGCAATCATGAGTTTGATGAAGGCGTGAGCGAAATGATGCGGCTGATCAAGGGCGGTAATCACGTCAAGGGACCGTTTCTGGAAAAAGATTATCGAGGTGCTAACTTTCCTTACGTAAACGCCAATGTAGTCGATGTCAACAGCGGCGAACCGATACTTCCACCCTATGTCGTTAAACGCATACGCGGCATGCCGGTCGCTTTTATCGGTGCAGTGCTAAAAGAAACACCGACTATTGTGACGCCGAGCGGCGTCGCCGGGGTTGCATTTCTCGACGAAGCGGCGGCGATCAATCATTATGCGCAGCAACTAAAACATAAGGGCGTGCGCGCAATTGTGGTGGCACTGCATCAAGGCGCGCGGCAAAACGTGTACGACGGTGCCACACAGAGCAATGCACACAATGTTTCGGGCGCAATTGTCGATATCGTCAAGCAGCTCGATGATGAAATCGATATTGTCGTGTCAGGTCATGCGCACTCGTTTACCAATACCTTGCTGGAAAATAACAACGGCAAAAAAATATTGGTAACGCAGGCATTTTCGTCGAGCACTGCGTTTGCCGATATTGATGTCGCCATCGATCCTGCGACGCGTGACATTGTGGAAAAATCGGCAATAATTGTCACCACGTATGCCGATGCAGGCCCCGGATTGGCGCCCGATACCGAGGTGTCGAAGCTGGTCGGTGAGGCCGAAGCCGTAGTGGCGCCGCTCGTCAACCAGCTTGTCGCTTATGTGGCGAATGACATTACACGAACGGAAAGTCAGGCAGGGGAATCGTCGCTGGGTAATTTGATCGCCGATGCACAACGTGCGGCGATGAATACGGATTTTGCTTTCATGAATCCGGGTGGAATACGTGCTGACATTGCAGCGGGCGAGCTTACGTGGGGCGAATTGTTTACGGTGCAACCCTTTGGTAATGATCTGGTGCGCATGGAATTAAGCGGTGCGCAAATCGTGCAATTGCTTAATCAACAATGGCAAGGCCAAGCCTTCGCGCGCATTTTGAAAACCTCCGGTCTAGTCTACACGTGGGATAATGCGCGACCGGTGGGTGATCGTATTGTCGACGTGAAAAAGGTGAACGGTGATCCTTTGAATTTGGCGATAAACTATAGCGTCACTGTTAATAGTTTCATGGCCACGGGCGGTGACAACTTTACGGTGTTATTGCAAGGTAAGAATCGTGTCGTTGGCCCGGTCGATTTGGACGCATTAATTGCTTACGTTCAGTCTCTGGCACAACCGTTCAGCGCGCAAATCGAAGGGCGCATCGTGCGCATCAATTAAACTAAACGCAACTGAAAAACTACTACGCTTGCAAATACTGCGTTAAAAATGGGCTAAAAATCTTCATTTACGCTGTGTAAACTGCGGTTTTTCTCCCATTTTTGCCTTGTCTTTGTTCCGCTCGTAACATTTTTCAACAGCCTGATAGATGCCAAAAAATGAGTTTTTTTGCCCCCCTGAGTTGTCTAAAATTTGCGCCGGCATTGGTTACGCAATGCCTAGGCTAAAATTTTTGACGTGATGCGTGCCCGTATTTGACGGCTGAATTACAGTATTGTCACCAAGAATACTTACGTCGATTGGGTGCGGCGCTTGGTGTTATTTCGGGAACGCAAAAACAACCTAACCATAAGGCTATCATAAATCAAAGACCTGACCCTTTTCCCTGGTATGACCCTTTTCCCTGGACCCTATAATCAGATTAATGGGCGTTGGCGCTGACTCTGCTTCCCGTAACAAGGCATGCACTTCGATAACGTTTAACACCACAGGCAAACGCCG
>Ga0209873_1000006_pt1 | contig 35502 bp, 34 predicted proteins | sample GWRWT2_30Apr14_FD_187186 | JGI IMG/M metagenome (GOLD analysis project Ga0209873, IMG submission 187186) | Sand microcosm microbial communities from a hyporheic zone in Columbia River, Washington, USA - GW-RW T2_30-Apr-14 (SPAdes) (version 2) | ecosystem: Engineered > Artificial ecosystem > Sand...
AATGCTGCATAGGCATAGGACCCCACACTCATTAGCATCACTAACGTCAAAAACATAAGTCCGTGGTATTTGTCACTTGATAGTCGACACATAGAAAAACCCTTTCTCATTTTCAAACTCCCTTGATAATAAGATGTGGAATCTCTCTCAACGCTATGAACAGCTATTGCAATTTCATAAACGTGCAAACAAACACTTCGTATTTTTAATCACGTAAATACACGTAGTTTTTGACAGACAGCGCTTAGTATCAGCAGGAGAGAGACCGTGTTTTTTATTATTATTTTTTAAATAAACTGCGTGTTTATTTAGTCATTGGCGAAACAATAAGACAATGTTTATTACGACAAATTTTTAACTAAGGATGGCATAGAAACACAGCCAATAGACACGCTGTATTATTTGCATGCGCAAAAATATTCTTTTTTATTACGCCTTTTTAGCTTCATCTCCTTTCAGCTCAAGATGCATTTCAACCGTAGCAGGTTGAAAGGAATGTGCCTTTTTAGAAAGGCGTTTTTGTTTAAAAAATGCCGAGAGCAGCGATCCGGCGTGATCTGCAAGCACCCCACCGGTGACGTTAATGTTATGGTTAAACGTATGCTGCTCAAGCAAAGACATACGACTGAAAACAGCACCGTTTTTGGTTTCAGGTGCAGCAAAAACCAGTCGATTGATGCGTCCATGCACCATGGCGCCCACACACATGGCACAGGGTTCTAACGTGACGTACAAGGTTCCACCTGACAGGCGATAGTTTTGCTGTTGATGTGCAGCATGACGAATAGCAACAATTTCCGCATGTGCTGTTGGATCACAATCCGTAATTGAACGATTCCAACCCTCACCCACTATCTCATCATCCACAACCAGCACAGCACCCACCGGCACTTCATTCATATCCCAGGCACGTGTGGCCAATGTCAGGGCATAGACCATCCATTTTTCGTCATTTAACTTTTTTTCATCTGTCGTCATGTGTCAGCAGGCCAATTTTGTTCACGATTACTATTGAACATTACTTATAAAACAGTCAGGTATTCAAACAGATAGTGATACGCACATCCCCTAACATGAAGCGCCCATCCTTCAAAAAAATTGTCCTATGCTTAATACAAGCAAAAACACAACTGACAATTTCTTTAACCCTTATACGCTCTGGCGTAGTATATCGGAGACTGAGCCATGCAATCTGCACCGCAGCCGGTTAATCCTGGCTCTAGCAGCAAGCAGCCAGATTTAAGCTGGAGTCAAGCCAAAGAAACCATCACCATGCTGTGTTTGGCTACAGCACAAGTTGAAGCCGCTCAAAAAGATGCTGCAGAATCGGTGTCCAGCCTGGTAAATTCCTTTACCAAAATGGCCAGTGATAGCCAAGGCATTTTGCATATGAGTCAATCAGTTAAAACCGGAACAACGCTTGAATCCCACGCTCAAATGCTGGAAAGTGCGGCGGCAGCGCTCAATAAAGAAATCAATGATTCAATCGTATCCTTCCAGTTTCATGATAGGATTTCGCAGAAACTTTCACATGTAAATCATGGCTTATCCTTGCTGGCCAACCTTATAAGTGACTCCAAACGCATTTTTAATCCCGAAGAATGGCGAAAAATTCAGGATGAAATAGCGAAATCCTACACCCTGGAGTGTGAGCGCCTGATGCTAAAAAAGATTCTGGAAGGCGCTACTATTTCTGAAGCACTGCTGTTATATCAAAATAACCTGGAATCCAGTCATTCGATACCATCCGCCGATGCAAACAATGGCGATATTGAACTTTTCTAATACACTGTATCTTCCTTTTATCAGGCATCTGGTTTAAAACCTTGTGTTTAGTCCTGTGTCCTCATTGAACCTTACTTATGTATAGACGCACCAAGATCGTAGCAACCCTGGGCCCCGCCTCGGATCAAAATAATCATTTGGAAAAAATGATACAGGCCGGTATGAATGTGGTGCGTATCAATTTTTCGCATGGCTCACCTGAAGAACATACGTCCCGAATTAATAACGTCAGAGCGCTCGGTCAACAGCACGCCGTTTCCATAGGCATTCTGGCCGATCTTCAAGGTCCAAAAATTCGTATAGAGCGTTTTATAAGTGGCTCCATTCAATTGAACGAAGGACAGCTTTTTACCCTTGACGCCCAACATCCCGCTGATGCCGGCACAACAGAACGGGTAGGCATTGTCTATAAACAATTGGTCAATGACGTCCAAGTCGGTAATACGCTTCTCCTTGATGACGGTCGTATTGCCCTGATGATTGAGAACGTAGACGCATCAAGCATTCTCTGTCGTGTCCTCGTCGGGGGAAAACTTTCTGACCGTAAAGGGATTAATCTGCAAGGTGGTGGACTATCAGCACCGGCGCTCACAGAAAAAGACAAAATTGATATCGTAACCGCAGCAAAATTAGGTGCCGATTATCTTGCAGTATCGTTTGTTAAAAATGCAGGCGATATTCATCAAGCACGTCAATTATTTTATGCCGCTGGGGGGACAGGCAGAATCGTTGCCAAAATTGAACGCGCCGAAGCGCTGGTGAATATTGATGAGATTATTGAAGCAGCCGATGTCATTATGATTGCCAGAGGCGATCTGGGTGTGGAAATTGGTGACGCAGCACTGCCTCCGGTGCAAAAGCGCCTCATTCAATTAGCCAGAACTCGTAATCGCATTGTGATCACCGCCACCCAAATGATGGAGTCCATGATTGAAAGCCCCATACCCACCCGTGCCGAGGTCTTTGATGTGGCCAATGCTGTTATTGATGGCACCGATGCCGTGATGCTGTCGGCAGAAACCGCGAACGGCCGTTATCCTGACAAAGCCATTGCTGCGATGGATCGCATCTGCAGGGAAGTAGAAAAACAACCGCAAGTGACGCACTCTAACCATCGCCTTGATACGCGCTTTAAGCGCGTCGATGAAGCCATCGCACTGGCTGCCATGTATATTGCCAACCATCTGACAGTGCGCGCCATTGCCACACTCACCTACTCCGGTTCCACGCCCCTGTGGATGTCTCGCATCAGTTCGGGTTTGCCTATTTTTGCGCTCACACCCAATCCTGAAACCTGTACCCGTTTAACCCTCTATCGCGGTGTGACACCCATTCTGTTTGCCATTCCACAACGCAGTCACTACGGTCAAATCAATCGCATGATGGTGGAACAGCTTAAAAAACAAAACATCGTGCAAAATGGTGATCTTGTCATTCTGGCAAAAGGGGATTACCAGCATATTGAAGATGGCACCAATGCACTGAAAATTGTCGAGGTAGGAAAATTATCTGATTTTGAGTAAGTCATGATCTGCAGCATAAGAATATCGCTTACAATTCGGTAGAATTAAAAACTCCGTATCTAGAAAACGATGCTAAAGGTTAAACACAGCTGTCCGGGCATTCAACTTTATTCCAATTAGAGCATGAAACAAATAACGAACCCACCATGACCTACAGCTATTCTTTTATCAGTTATTTACTCTGCACCCTTGGTTTTTTCGGGCTGACACTCAACGCCGCCTATGGTTGGTCGCAACGCACATCAGGACGCGCGCTTATTCTGGCCACGTTAATGACCACCCTGTGGGGCGCGGCGATTACGCTTCAAACACAATGGAATTTCCCCTCCTTTAGCGTGCGCTATTCCCTGGAAATTCTCAGGAATTTCAGCTGGTGTCTCTTTCTTTTACGCATCATCGGTTTCAAAAGTACTGACATCCGTCTTTCCGCAAGCAAGGTACGATTTTATTTGGCTACCGGGGTAGCCATTCTCACTCTAACGCCACTACTGAGTCACTGGTTTATTGCAAGTACCGAGCAAGGAAAAAATACCTTTATTATTACAAGTCGCGGGCAATTGGTCTGGCAAATTGGTTTTGCCATTATGATGCTTGTTCTCGTAGAACAAGCACTGCGCAATACCCGCTCTGAAAATCGCTGGCAGATAAAATTTATTTGCCTCGCGATTAGTGTAATCGCAGGCTATGATTTTTTTCTCTATTCCCAGGCATTACTTTATAACGCGCTGAGCAATGTTTTATGGGAAACTCGCGGCCTTATCAACGCACTCACCCTTCCTCTATTTATCATCGGCAGCCGAAGAAATCGCTCGTCTCCAATGTATTTTAACCTTTCCCGCGACTTCACCTTTCACACAAGTATCTTCCTCGGTGCAGGTATTTATTTGATCGTTATGGCACTGGTCTCCTGGTATATCCGTATCCTCGGCGGAAGCTGGAGCAATGCCGTACAAATTGTTTTTCTGACGGCAGGCAGTTTACTGCTCGTTATTCTGGTTTTTTCAGGATCACTGCGCGCCAAGTTACGCGTTTTTCTCAGCCAACATTTTTTCAGCTACAAATACGATTACCGCAAAGAGTGGCTCCGCATTACTGATAATCTGACAGGCTCCCAAAAAGAACGCCCCCTGCCAGAACGTGTTATTCATGCACTGGCCAACATTGTGGAGAGTCGTGACGGGGCCTTATGGACAGTGCAAAGTAACGGCAACTTTCATTTTCGTCTGAGCACCGATGCTTATGCGCCCTCAATAAGCGAACTCAGTGCCAATGAGCCCTTGATCCGATTTCTTGCCAAACGAAATTGGGTAATAGACATCAATGAGCTGATCAAAGACCCTGATCTCTACGGCGATTTACAACTTCCTGCTTGGTTAAAGGAACAAGAACAGGCCTGGCTTATTACACCGCTTATACTCCATGAAAGCCTCTACGGTTTTGTTGTTTTGAATCACTCCCTGACGCGTATAACACTGAACTGGGAAGATCATGACATTATCAAAGTCGCGGGCCGGCAAGCCGCCAGTGCTTTGAGTCAGTTAGAAGCCTCCTCAGCCCTAACCAAAGCCCGGCAATTTGAAGCATTTAATCAAATGTCAGCGTTTATCGTTCACGACATTAAAACACTGGTTTCACAACTGTCACTGATGGTAAAAAACGCCGAAAAACATAAAACAAATCCGGCTTTTATTGATGATATGGTTCAGACTACCCATCACTCTGTGCAAAAAATGACGCGCTTATTAAAACAACTGACTGAAGCGAGTATCACCAATAGCACGAATGATGCAGCAACGCCGGTTGAACTCAATCGTTTACTTAGGCAACTGACAGAGAATAGAAAAATCAGCCTGCCTCAGGCTGTTTTCTTGCCCAACAATGAAAAAATTTATATTTACGCTGATGCCGAAAAACTATTAAACGTATTAAGTCATCTTGTACAAAATGCCCAGGAAGCCTGCTCAGAACACGGCACAGTGACACTAAAACTCGCTCAGCAAAATACATCGGCAATCATCACCATTAGTGACACGGGCTCCGGCATGTCTAAAGAATTCATGGATAATGAACTCTTTCAACCCTTCAGGAGTACCAAAGGGGTTTCAGGCATGGGCATCGGTGTATTTCAGTGTCAACAGTACATCACGGCAATTGGCGGAACCATTGTAGCGGATAGCACCTTGGGACAAGGCAGCTCATTCACCCTAACGTTGCCACTCACCGATAATCATGCATAATTAAAGGTCAGAATGAATAAAATAAATAACAACAATATGCGACGACTGCTTATTATCGAAGATGATCCTGGACTGCAAAGCCAGTTAAAGTGGTGTTTTGATGATGAAGAAATTTTTCTTTGTGATAATGCCAAGGATGCCTTGGCACACTTACGACGCAGTGAACCCCAGGTGGTCACACTTGATCTGGGCTTGCCACCTGACCCCGGTGGTGCCAGTGTCGGTTTTGAAATTCTTGATCAAATCAGTTTGTTGTCACCCAGAACCAAAGTCATCGTTATTACGGGCCGTGAAGAAAAAGAAAATGCAGTCAAAGCCATCGGTAAGGGTGCCTACGATTTTTATCAAAAACCCATCGATGCCGATATTCTGAAATTTGTGGTTAATCGCGCCTTCAGACTGTACGAACTCGAAGAAAAAAATCGCGCACTTGAACAACGTAATATTGTCCAGTCACCCATTGCCGGTTTGATCACCTCCTCGCCTGACATGCTGGCGCTGTGTCGCACGGCTGAGCGTGTCGCCAATACCGATGCCACCACCCTGATTACGGGCGAAACAGGCACCGGCAAAGAGCTCATTGCCCGCGCCTTGCACGGTTTAAGTGAACGCAAGGATAAAAATTTTTCGCCCATCAATTGCGCCGCCATTCCAGACAACCTGCTCGAAAGCGAACTGTTCGGTTATGAAAAAGGCGCGTTTACCGGAGCCACCACCACCAAAAAAGGCAAAATTGAACACGCCTCGGGGGGTACGCTGTTTCTTGATGAAATTGGTGATATGCCTCTGTCACTGCAAGCAAAAATGCTGCGTTTTTTACAGGATAGAACTATTCAACCGGTGGGCAGCAATAAACAAATTCCCGTTGATGTTCGTATTGTCTGTGCCACCCATCGCAAGCTCGAAGCGATGATTGCCCAAGGGCTTTTCCGCGAAGATCTTTTCTATCGTCTGAGTGAAATTGTGTTACATCTTCCTTCCTTAGCAGAAAGAGAAGGCGATGCCGTGATTTTAGCACGCGCCTTCCTGAATCGTTTTTGTCAGGAACAGAATCGCAGCATCAATGGACTTTCCGAGGATGCGGTGCAAGCCATTGAAGCCCACGCCTGGCCGGGCAATGTACGTGAACTTGAAAACAAGGTAAAACGCGCCTGCATTATGAGCGAAGGCAACAAAATCACCGCCAAGGATTTAGGACTGGCACTGCCTAATGGAAACGACACAACGCCGGTGTTAAACCTGAAAACTGTACGTGAAATAGCCGAGAAAAAGGCCATTAGTCGCGCACTGACTCAAACCAACAACAATATGGCGCAAGCAGCTTTATTGCTGGGCGTGACCCGCCCGACCCTCTATACCTTGGTCACCAAGTACAATATGAGCACTGAAGAAAAAAATTAATTCGTACCGAACGCGCGTCTGTCGCACAGTGGATTGTAGCGCTGAAATAAAAAACCCCGCGCACCTGACAGATGCGCGGGGTTTTAGTAGGTCACAAACAGAATTAACCCTGTTTGGCAAAACGCTGCAAGTGATAATTGGTGCTGCCAAAAATCGAGCAGAATAATGTCAAACGGCGGAAGTAATGACCGATATCAAGCTCTTCTGTCATACCAATACCACCGTGCAACTGCACTGCATCTTGCGCCAATGCACGCGCCTTTTGGGCTATATACACTTTGGCCGCTGATACGGCTTTTTTGCGTTCTTGCGCATTAGCAGAACTCACTCTCATCCCAGCCATAATCAGCATGGAACGTGAGGTTTCAGTTTGGGTAAACATATCAACCATCCGATGCTGAATAACCTGGAAAGAGCCGATGGCTTTTCCAAACTGTTCACGTACTTTCACATACTCAAGCGTTTTCTTGAAAGACGATTCCATTTCGCCCAAGGCTTGCGCACATGCTGCCACCGTTGCGAAATCAATAACGCGCTCCAGCACTGCAAAACCTTGACCTTCCTGACCCAATAACTGCGCTGGTGCGTTGTTAAAACTCACATTGGCCGCGCGGCCACCGTCCATTGTTTTGTAGCCTTTAATGCTCACGCCTGCCGCTTTGGCATCAACGAGGAATAAAGAAATACCGGCTTCATCGGCGATTGAATTGCTCGTGCGCGCACTCACAATAAACGTGTTGGCGGATTGTCCACCCAGCACAACAATTTTTTCACCCGTGAGCGAATAGGCATTGGCTGATTTTTTTGCCGTAGTCGTAACATAGGCTAGGTTATAACCTGATTTAGCTTCAGCATAAGCAAGCGACATCAGCAAATCACCACTGACAATACCACCCAGCAACTGCGATTTTTGCTCAGCACTGCCAGCAAAGGCTACCGCATTACCGGCCAGAACTACCGTGCTCAGGTAGGGCTCAACCACCATACCGTTACCAAAGGCTTCCATCAGTAATGAGGTTTCAATAGGACCCCCGCCAAAACCACCGTCTTCTTCAGAAAAAGGAATGCCGAGCCAACCCAAATCAGCAAATTGTTTCCAGATGGCACGATCAAAACCTTCGTCCATCTTTAAAATTTTATTACGTCTATCAAAGCTGTAATCGTTCTGAACAAATTTCTCAACTTGCTGTTTAATAAGTTTTTGTTCTTCTGATAATGAAAAATCCATAATACTTTCCCCTTGCTTATTTCAAGCCCAACAGCATTTTGGCCACAACGTTTTTCTGTACTTCGGTGCTGCCGCCGTAAATCGTACTGGCGCGCAAGAAGTTGTAGGTTTGCGTGGCGTGTGAAAATTCCTCAGGTCCCACATAACCTTCGGTATGCCAAGGAAACGCGTAGTAACCTGCCAGTTTCACCTTGAGCTCTGAAAGTTCCTGCTGGGTTTCCGTGCCTTTAATTTTCAATAACGATGATTCAGGACCCGGTGCGCGACCTGCTGCCGTATCGGCAAGCGTGCGGAAGTTGGTAAACTCCAGCGCCATCAAATTGATTTCTGCCTGAGCGATATCCATAGAATATTGTTCATCTTCAATCAACGCCTTGCCATTAGCGAAGTTTTCAGCGGCAGCACGCTTGATATTGGCCATATTCAGTTTGGAGTCGGCAACACCGGCAATGGTGGTGCGTTCATGGGTTAACAGGTACTTGGCTATTGTCCAGCCTTGCCCTTCTTGACCCACCAGATTTGTTTTAGGCACACGTACGTTATCGAAAAACACCTGGTTGAGATGGTGCTCACCGTCAATGCTCACAATAGGTTTAATCTCAATGCCGGGTGTGTCCATATCGATCAAAAGGAAGGATATGCCTGCTTGCGCTTTGCATTGATTATCTGTGCGCACCAAACAAAAACATCGGTTGGCGTAGTGACCGTAGGTGGTCCAGATTTTGGTGCCGTTAACCACGTAGTGATCACCGTCTGATACCGCTTGGGTTTTCAAGCTGGCCAGGTCAGAACCTGCGCCTGGCTCGGAGTAACCCTGACACCACCAATCTTCGGCGCTCAAAATTTTAGGCAGATATTTGGCTTTCTGTTCAGGCGTACCAAAGGCCATTAATACCGGCCCCAACATGATCAAACCCATGGAGAAACCCACAGGTGCGCCAGCGGCTGCGCGTTCTTCATCAAAAATATACCGTTGGGTTGCAGTCCAGCGAGGACCCCCGTGCTCAACCGGCCAGCTGATAGCAAGATAACCCGCTGAACCTAAAATTTTCTGCCAGGAAACGATCTCATCGCGTGTCAGCATTTCGCCACGTAAAGTTTTTTTCTTGAGATGTTCTGGCAGATTCTTTTTAAACCAGTTTCTAACTTCTTGCTGGAACTGAAGTTCCTCTGCGCTATAGTCTATGTTCATAGAACCTTCCTTTACTATTTTTTTGTGATTTCCAAACAAGGAATTAAGCGAATAAGCCACTTGAATCAAGCATTAAACAGCCCTGATGGTTCGCTTCATAAGCCAGGCATGATCTGGAAATATGTATTGTTATACGTATAACAGTCACCCAAAACAGTGACGCCAGCTAAAGGTGTTGTGAATACACGCCGTACCACACTGACGCCAAAGGAGCCTTATTAATTAGTGACAATGTGGCGCGCATCAGCAGTCTAGCGTCGCTTATTTAAAACACCTGTTTAAAATAAAACAAGTATTATCTGTGGATTCACCTGTTTATTTTTAAGCATTGTCACGTCATTACGCTAAAGTGACGCGACAAGGTAATTACACCAAGGGCTTCTGGGCGCAAATAATACCGTAATTCCACAGACCACGATCAAGTGCCAGTTTCGCTCGATGAACAGCAATGACATTTCCATGCTGTGCCTTGTTTCGAATGCGAAGAACTTCCAGTATTTTCGCACCCCAAAGTGTCCATTTTGCGTATTTATGCAGTCGCTCGGCAGAAGGCCGAACGTGATCAGTGGCGTTTTCGTAATCGAGTTCGACAAAACCGTTTGTTTTCAAATAGCCACGAAAATTGTCAACGTGCTCCAGTGAACCTACGCTCCAACCGGCTACCCACTCTTGCATAATGCGCTGATCTTCACCTTTTAACTGATGGTGTGACGCCCAAAAATCGGCAATGATTAATTTCCCACCGGGTTTAAGCACACGGAAGGCTTCTTTAACAAAGTCTTCTTTATGGGTGGCATGACAGACGCTTTCAATCGCCCAAACGACATCAAAGCTCGCTTCATCAAGCCCGGTATCGGTGTAATCACGCACTTCAAACGCATTTAACGCAGACGTACCTGCTTGTTCTGCATTTTTTTTGCATGTTTTCACTTGTTCGGCACTTAAGGTAATACCCAGTGTTTCGCAACCAATATTTTTGCCCAGCCAAATAGAACTGCCACCGACGCCACAGCCCGCATCCAGCACACGGTGTTCTTTTTTGATTTGTGCCCTTTCGGCCAGAATCTGGTTTTCACGAATCAGCGCATCAGAAACACCTTTTGTGGTTTCATCCCAATAGCCGTAATGCATGGCCAGACAGCGGTCCAGACGCCACAACATTTTGTAATCAATTTCACAGGAATCGTAGTAATTGACGATCTCGTCGTAATACTTTGTATTTGTTTGGCTTGCCATAAATCCTCCGTTTTCCAAACTTCTTTTTTATTTCTATTGTGCACCCTGATTTTGCCTGACCTGTCCACGTCAATAGGCCCGCCAACGAACACATCAAAAGCGCCGCATGATAGCATAAGCTTACTGACAGAAGGGAGTTATACTGATCTCGCGAAAAATACGGGACGTATGTCAACCATAGGATTTTGACCTTAATTTAGGTAAGCTTGGCAAGCCTTAGTCACCCTGATATCTGGATACGATGAATGAGCGGAATCCTTTACCACAATCCTCAATGTTCTAAATCGCGTCAGACGCTGGCCTTGCTGACTGAACGGGGTATCGAACCGCGCGTAGTGGAGCATCTCAAAACACCGCTGACTGAAGCCCAGCTTCGCACCCTACTGAAACAGCTAAATCTAAGCGCGCATCAATTGATACGCGCTAGCGAGACACTCTACAAGGAACTCGCACTCAGCAAAAACAGCACCGAAAATGAATTAATCGCCGCGATGGTCACTCATCCCAAACTGATTGAGCGCCCCATTTTTGTCTATAAAGAGCGCGCAGTGATTGGCCGGCCACCGGAAAACGTTCTTGCGCTTCTATAAAACAACCATTCCTTTAATCACCCAAGATACCCACCAATGACAACACCTGTTCAGCTCAGTTTTTATCAACACAGCCTGCTTGTTTTACTCTTAGGCATGGTCGTTGGCAGTTTATTGGCCGATTACTTCCTGTTGCCAACACAACAAGCCGGCACCTCTTTGCTCATTACGTTGATCAAATGGTTACCACTGCTCTTGCTCAGCCCTTTGCTGAAAAAAGGCGACGCCAACAGTTATATCTGGTTTGCCTATTTGCTCATACCCTATTTTTGCTGGTCAGTGCTCAAAGGGTTTGCACCGGCAATGGCAGGATGGATAGGTATTATCGAATCGCTGTTGCTGGTTATGCTTTTTACGCTGGCCATAAGCTGCGCCCGTTTTAAAAAACAGCTGCAATAAACGAATAAAGCTACGATACGAGGAGAATGAAGCCTTGTTTGCGAGGTTTTCAGGACACGATAGGATTTTAGCAGGGGAATTGGCGGAGAGGGAGGGATTCGAACCCTCGATACCTTGCGGTATACACACTTTCCAGGCGTGCTCCTTCAGCCGCTCGGACACCTCTCCTTATAGAACTTTTACACGTTTTGGGCAGGTTTAACACATTAAAAGAGCCCTGCCAAAACAGGCCGCAGACTATACCCCAGCGACCTCTATAAAGCAATCACGCACCGCCGGGGTCCGTGGGGCCCAACCACTCGCGGCAGTAGTCGGCAAGGTCAACGTCGGCTCGAGCTTTGGGTTCGATGCCGGCTGTCCCCACATAAATATAGGCCACAATTTCATCCGCTGAATTCAGCCCCAAACCTTGTTTAACCACGTCGTTGTAAGCCATTTCACCCGTGCGCCACATCGCACCATAATTTAATGCCTGCACCGCCAGCAACATATTTTGCACAGCGGCGCCGGTAGCAATTATTTGTTCTATCACCGGCACTTTATGATTTTCTATCACCTGTGCAATGGCCACGATAATCAGCGGTGCCCGTAAAGGTAGATTAGCGATTCGGTTTTGTTGATCCTCGCTGAGTATTGCTGATTGCGCCCGTGTCGCTTTCAGATACAGCTGCCCAAGCGCCGCACGTGAATCGCCTTTAATCAACAAAAAGCGCCAAGGTTTTAAACGTCCATGATCAGGGGCATGCTGGGCAGCGCGTAAAATAAGCGCTAATTCGTGTTCATTGGGTGCGGGATCAGCTAACACCGCGATAGAACGTCTATTTTCTATTGCACTTAATATCGACATAAGGTTTTTCCCCTTCCCAGACCTAACAACCAGAAACAAACACCATGTGACAAGAATTGACCTAGAATTACAAGAACAGCCTATTAACTGTGCAGTTTAGCATCCAGCGTTCCGTGTAGGTTCGACATTTTTTCTTTGGAGAAAGTCTCAACATGAACACCTGTTTTATATTTAATCCTGAAGGCCAAACATGGCCGAAGAAAAATTAATCATTCTTGTTTTCGCCGAAGCGGTCTTTGTTTTGATCGTGACCATCGCTGTGCTTGCCACTTACATTTTTAACTTAAAAAAGAAGATTGTAACTACACCAGCTTCCAGAACAGAAAAAAATGAAGCCGCTGAAGGTAACGGAGCTAATTGGCCACCCGAAAAATTTCTGTCTGAAGAAATAAAAGCCACAAACTCCGTGTATTTTTCATTAGTAGGGACCGTTATTCCTGCAAGTGCTGACGCAACAATAACTGCAATTACCGATAAGAAACTGTTGGCCATGTTGCTTCGCTATTATTATTTACAAGCAGAGCTTGAGGTTCTGAACATTCGCGAAGATTTTGAAGCTTTTTGGGGCACATTAACACAGTCGCTTTTAGGTCTGATCCCTTTGCTTCCTTCAAGCCACGCCGGAAAAGAAGAGTTAACGCAGCTCCACAACGAATTTCACCATCTCAAGAACCAATACAAGGAAATTGAGGTTTATCAGCAAGCATTTTTTTTATTACAAAGTCTGATTAGAAGCCATCTATCCAGCAGCAGTACTCAGAAACTCTTACCACTGACAGAAGAAGTAAGCCTATTAAAAACAGACAATGCCATTGAATTACTTGAAACACAATACAAGGCTTTTTTCGAGGAAATCAATGCGCTTCTTAGCAAACAAGCGCCCTTCAAATTAGAAGGGCCGGTGATCAGCGATGGTAAAAACCAACTTTCAGGTGACATTGCCAAAAACAAGCTCAGCATCATTGTTCAACTCCAAAACTTTCTAGACACACTTCGAGATCAAAAATCTTTACCCAACGACAAACTCAACCAATTCCATAATTTGATAATTAGCCTAACGGATGCACACAAATCCCATGAAAAACAGCTTGCGGAATTACAAAACGTGTTTAATGAATCGCAAATGTGCAACGCATTTCTTGAAACAGAACTGACGTCTTCACAAGAAACCGTTCGTTCTCTTTTGGAAATTATCGAAGAAAAGAGTGTCAATAAAAGTGACAGCTCACTTGAGAGTTCTGATGTTTAACCGTGAAATTGCGCTTAAAAAAATCATACAGCCAGAGCAGGTCTGAAAGAATTCCCCCGGCCCTTTTCAAAATCAGCCGCCTTAAAGCTTTTATTTAAACCATATCAGTATGCATAACATCCATAATCGCTTCTTTGAGTTGTGCGGCAGAAAATGGTTTGGATAGAACCTTGTCGATACCCAGAAAACTGACAGAATCAGAGCAATCAACGTCATCACTCAGCCATCGGCCCGACATGGCGATTACGGCAACATCAGGACACAAACGTTTAAAGCGAACGGTTAAACTGATACCATCTCGCCCCGGCATGACAATGTCGGTTAGCACCAGTTGCGGTTTGAATTGCTGAAACTTTAACAGGCCCTGGTGGCCATCTTCGGCGAGAATGACTTTAAAACCGCTTAATTCCAGCAGTTCTCCCAAGTAATATCTTAGATGATTATCATCTTCAATGATGAGTATGGTTTTGCTTGTTTCGGTAACTGAGGATACATCCTTGTCAGTGCTGTGCTCCGTGTAAATCACTATCCTTCTCCCTGGATGTTTTATTGTTTGCGGCTAAATTACGTGAACCAGCTCACAAATGCAATAACAATCCAATGAATTGTTTTTTAATACAGTCTATTTATCAATATGTTAATTAATTATGTCAGAGCAAAACTCTTTAACATCCACGCTCATTGAGCCTGCACAATTATCGTGGAAAAATACCGAACCCTTTTCTGATCTTTTTGGCGACATTTATTTCTCTACCAGCGATGGTCTGGAAGAAAGCCGTTATGTTTTCCTGAATCACAACCAGCTTCAGGCACGATGGTCACCTTGGCAAGCGCACAAACGCAATTTTTTCACTCTGATTGAAACCGGTTTTGGCACGGGACTTAACTTTCTTGCCACGTGGGCTTTATGGCACAACACCCGCCCACCACAGTGCCGATTGCATTATATCGCCGTAGAAAAACATCCACTGTCAAAAATGCAAATTGAACTCGCATTAAGTAAATGGCCCGAATTGAAGCCCTTCACTGATGAATTATTAGCGTACTATCCTGCGCCCGTGGCAGGCGTACATCGCATTAAACTTAATAACGATAGCATTCAACTAACACTGCTATGGGGTGATGCCGAACAGAGTTTATCGTTAATTAACTCACCTGCGGACGCCTGGTTTTTAGATGGTTTTGCCCCTTCCAAAAACCCAGACATGTGGAGTCAGGGCTTGTTTAGCCAGATGGCCCGCTTAAGTCACAACAATACAACGTTCAGCACTTTTACTGCGGCAAGCCGTGTGCGTAAAGAATTAATACATGCCGGTTTTCATGTTGAACGAACGAAAGGATTTAAACACAAAAGAGAAATGTTACACGGAAAATTCATAAGCCCTTCTGCACCGCGAAAATTAAACGCGCATCAAAAGCCCTGGTATATCAATCAGGATTTTCACCAGAATACGAACAAAAAAATACTCGTCATTGGTGGCGGATTGGCCGGCACCACCACGGCCTACACCCTGGCCAAAAAAGGATTTAAGGTTGAGTTGATTGAACGCACCAATAAACTTGCCAACGGCGCTTCAGGCAATCCAATAGGCGTGCTTTTTACCAAGCTCAATCCCGAGCAATCCATTCAAACCAGTTTTTATCAGCAAAGTTATGCCTTTGCCATTCAACATTTAATTCAATTAGAGCAACACACACAGGCAAAAAACATTTTGCAGTGGCAACAATGTGGCATGCTTCAGTTGGCTTTTTCAGCCAAGGAAATATCCTTACAACAGCAGATTATGCATAGTAAAAAGTGGACAACGGATATCGTTAGAGCCGTCAGTGCGGCCGAGGCGAGTGAGCTGAGTGGTTTTGCGCAACAATATGGCGGTTTATTCCTGCCCCAGTCGGGCTGGGTAGATCCGGCCAGTTTTTGTCAGGCCCAGATTAAGGCTCATGATGCCATCACGGTACACTATCACCAAGACGCCATACGCCTGGAATACGCCAACAACACATGGCAGGTATATAACGCGCAAAATGATTTAATCAACACCAGTGAACTGCTCGTTATTGCCAATGGGCTGGATGCCCAATCGTTTTCTCAAACCCGGTATTTACCCTTGAAATCGATACGCGGACAGATTTCAATTCTCCCGGCTACCGAACTCAGCCAAAAGTTAAACACCCTGTTGAACTATGATGGCTACTCAGCGCCCAGCCGTCATGGTTATCACTGCATTGGCGCCACATTCCATCACAAAGATCACAGCACGGACGTACGTGAGAGTGATCACGCTGCTAATCTCAGGCAATTACAAAATGCCTGTCCCGCATTTTATGAGGCATTAATTCATACACAAGAAAACGATAAAATCAGCGGACGCACGTCGTTTCGTTGCCAAGCACCCGATTACCTGCCAGTGGTAGGCCCTGCTCCCATTCTCAATGATTATCTGCAGGCCTACAGTGGATTGCGTACCGGTAAACTGAGACAACATTACACCAGCGGTCATTTTTACCCTGGACTCTATCTTAATGTGGCCTATGGATCACGCGGACTGACCAGCGCCGCGTTTTGCGCAGAGATTCTGGCGAGTCATATTACCGGCGAGCCTCAGCCGACACAGCAGACTCTCGTTAATGGTTTGCATCCAGCCCGTTTTATTATTCGCAATTTAAAACGCCGGACGCTTTAGTAAAGATATCCCTTATCAAACAACAAACGAATTTTTTCAATCCGCGCCCGGTTTGCACCCCAATCACTGTAACCACTGCGGGCGACCGATCGAAGGTGGCACACTTGATCGCGCTCGCTCCATAAACATTCCAGATCATCTCGCCAAAAAACGGCACGTTTAAAAACCGCATGAAGATAATTCTCTTCCAGAGTAATAATTTCATTGCCAGGCAGGGCCGCAATAATGTCTGCAAGACGCTTAAATTCACGCTCTTTTTCATCATGAAAGTTTAAGGGGGAAATACGTGATTGCGGCGCATGCGACTGACTGCTGACACCCTTGGGTTGGTCGGGGCAGGCATGTAGGCGTCCGTTTACCACCCCCAACTGTTGCTGTTTTATTATTTTAGAATTCATTTTATATTCCAGTTTTTATTCAGAAAGGCTGTCATCATTCCGCTGATTACCCATCAAATATTTCCTGTTACACTCTGCAAAAAGCACGATACATAGAATTATTACAAACGAAGCAAACACAGATAAAGGATTTTATACCCATGCAGAGTTTAAACGTAAGCGAAAAAGAAATTGCCCCCTCCTTCATCCATCAACGTAATCTTCCCGGCGTTATTAGCACCTATGTTCTTGATTGGGAAGGCAAGTCACTCGAAGGGGTTTATTTAATAAAAAATCGTCTTAAAGAACCCAAACCATCGGCCAACGAAGGGGTTTTACTGATTCCCGGTATTTTCGATCCCGTCAGAGGCGAGTACGGTGAGGACAGCATCCTCAAGCTACTCACCGAGTCCGGCGCCTCCTGTGTGTATGAGTTACATTTCCGTTTTGAAGAGCGTTGCGGTTTCCTGAGTATGGAGGCGCTGATGCGTGATCTTCGGCATATTTTTTCCAGCGATGCCAAACTGAAAGTAATAGGACTCAGTGGTGGCAGCGCCTTCATTTGTGCAGCGCTGTTTGATCTGCATGAAAAAGGCATCCAGCCAAGCGTATCAAGTGCCTTATTGCTGGGACCACATATGACAGACCATCCAACTATTTTTATGCGCTCGGTCAGAAAAGTGGCTTACGATCAAAAAATGATGGCAAAAGTCACCCGCCATGCAGGCCATGATAATGTGCCATTTAATACAGCCGCCGCTGAAGAGTGGCTTGCCCAGTGTCAGTTTACCCATGCCATGCGTACATTTCGCGTGAATAATAAACGCCCTGGGTTTCCGGTGTACGTCGAGGCGCATTATTTCCGTTTTGATACGCTGGCCGGTCCCGGACGTAAGCGTCTGCATTGGTACTTCGACTGCCCGGCACCGAAAAAACCCATGCGGGGATTACATCGCGGTTTGTTTCGTGTGCCTGAATCCACACAAATTATTTGTGATTTTTGCAAAAACAACGAGGCATGAACAAGCAGCATAACTCTGCCGTTATTGGCGCCTGGACTGTTGAATATAGTCACACTGAAGTGTGCGTAAATAGGCCCTGTCAGTATTTTCGTCCGCCTTCATAACAACTTTTACGCCAAAACGGTGAGACAAATCGATCATGGATTTCAACACAAACTGATTGGAGTCACCGTCTTGCTCATCACGGGTAAATATTTCGGCAATCTCTATAAACTCAAAGGCAATACGATTAAATAATGACAAGGAGCCATAACCCGCACCAAACTCTTTGATCGCTATTTTAAAACCCGCTTCTCTGAGCAACTTCGCCTTTGCCTCGCAATTAAACGAGCGACTGGCGAATGTTTTTTCTGCCAGAACAATCACAATACGTTCACAAGCAAGCCCCTGTTGGTGTAAATACGCCAGAAATGCCGGTATAAAATCATCCTGGGCAAGTTGTGTATTGTATAACTCAAGAAACAACACCAGAGGCTGTTCACCCGCCTGCAGCGGCTGATAATCAGAAAGATAGTGGAGCGAACTCTGTTTGACCCAATCACCCAGGATTGAAAGCATGTCAATTTCTTCAGCCGTTGACACGATCGCTTTTTCTGGAATCAAACCTTGTTGCGGATGCTGCCAGATCAATTTGGGTGCCAAGGCAATGCGCGCGCCGGACACCACGTCAATAATGGACTCATAGTCTATGGTTATTTGTCCAGCCACCATGGCGCGACGAAAATCCTGTTCCATACGCAACCACTGAACCGCATGTGTATTCATTTCTACGGAGAAAAATTGATACACATTACGCCCAATCACTTTGGCACGTTTCAGCGCTAATGCCGCATTTTTCAGTAATTCTTTTGCCGAATTACCGCAACTGGGAAAAATGGCAATACCAATGCTCGCGCCCAGGGTGACTTCATGCCCTTCAAGCAGAAAGGGCTGTGCAATCTCGGCAATGATTTTCTTGGCCACAACACCCGCGTTTTCGGCGTTTTCCAGTTTATCGAGCACAATGGGAAATTCATCGCTGCCCAAGCGTCCAACAAAATCCTCACCACGCACCAACACTTGAAGGCGTCGTGCCACTTCCATCAGTAACTTATCACCTAATTCATGGCCCAATCCTTCGTTAATGTAGCGAAAGTGATCCAGGTTCACTAATAAAAGAGCCATTTCATGATGATCCTGTTTTGCTTTGAGAATCACCTCTTCAATCACTTCTTCCGTACGAATCCTGTTAGGCAGTGTCGTTAGATGATCGCGTTTGCTTAATTCCGCCAGTTTGGTGTGATCGTTGCGATGATCCAGTTCCTTGAAAGCAAATACGATATCCATATCACCCATTTTACTGACGGGAACCGCCGCAAACGAGGCAGAAAAAGCCAAACCATCCGTTCGCCAGAATCTGGATTTTTTGACATGCAAGACACTGCCCTCTCTGCAGGCTTGATAAATGGGATGCGCGTGCCAAGCGGAAATTAATGGATGATGTGCTTCTTCGAGAATGGTTTCTAAATAAAGTCCCAGCAAATGTGTGACCGTTGTGCCCAGCATTCGCCCTGCCGCCGCATTGGCCAATACCACCACACCATTGCTATTAACAGCCAATACGCCCTCGCCGGCAGCTTTAAATAATTTTTCGGTTTCATCATGACGATGCTTGAGCATTTCACGATTCTCATGCAGTTGCATTAATTGAATAATTTTTTCTCTAAGAATCTGCTCACTGACGGGTTTGTACAGAAAATCGATACCCGCAAACAGCGGCTCATGGAGTTTTCTTTTTTCATCAGACAGATGAGGTAACAAAAGAATAATAGGAATATGACGGGTTTCATCGCTGCCTAATACTTTATTTACCAGCTGAAATCCTTCGTTATCGGATAGATCAGAGGAGATAAGCACCGCTGAAATATTATTCGCAGCAAGATAATTCAAGGCATCACTTATGTTGGCTGCCAAGTGCAGCGTGATATCCAGATCAGCTAACAGCCGGACAAAGGCCTCACGATTCTCGGCAAGGCTATCAACGATTAAAATGTCCGGTTTGCGATGTTCCATTAACAACCTGCATGAATAAGTAATTGTGAGACACGATGGATGCGTTATTCAAAGATACAGGCCAATGTATCGGTACTATAGCGCCAGCAATGAAAAAAGACTTATCCAATTATAGTGCGCGACATTCTAACGAGGGTGCCTTTTTTGTATCAGAAAGGGCGACTGGAAAACACGACGCATTCGCTGCCACAACAATCGAATGCGTCTGGAGATGGCTTATTTTTTCTTTAGTTGGGCCGCGATGCGTAAGCGCAAGGCGTTGAGTTTGATAAATCCTTCTGCATCTTTTTGGTTGTAGGCCCCTGCATCGTCTTCAAAGGTTGCGATCTTCGAATCAAACAAGGAATTTTGTTCAGATTTGCGACCAACCACAATCACATTGCCCTTATATAATTTGACACGCACCTCACCATTGACCCCTTTTTGCGTTTCATCAATCAAGGCCTGTAAGGCAGATCGCTCCGGCGACCACCAGTAGCCGTTATAAATCAGAGAGGCATAACGCGGCATCAAATCATCTTTAAGGTGGGCAGCTTCACGATCCAGTGTCAGCGATTCAATGGCTCGATGAGCACGCAACATGATGGTTCCAGCCGGTGTTTCATAACAACCACGCGACTTCATGCCTACATAACGATTTTCAACGATATCCAAACGACCCACGCCATGCTCACCACCGACTTTGTTCAGGTAAGCCAGTACATTGGCCGGACTCATGGCCTGTCCATTCACCGCAACGATGTCGCCGCGCTCAAAACTCAATTCAACATACACCGGCTCATCGGGTGCTTTTTCAGGTGAAAGACTCCAGCGCCACATGTCTTCTTCAGGCTCGGCCCAAGGATCTTCCAGAACAGCGCCTTCATAGGAAATATGCAGCAAGTTCGCATCCATGGAATAAGGCGATTTTTTGCCGCGTTTCATTTCAATAGGAATATTGTGATCTTCAGCGTATTGCAACAGGGTTTCTCTGGACGTGAGATTCCACAGTCGCCAGGGTGCAATGACTTTGATACCCGGATGCAAGGCATAAGCACCCAATTCAAAACGCACCTGATCATTGCCTTTGCCGGTTGCGCCATGAGAAATGGCATCGGCTCCGGTTTCTTGGGCAATTTCAATTAAACGTTTGGCAATAAGTGGCCGGGCAATGGACGTACCCAACAGGTATTCACCTTCATAGAGGGTGTTGGCCCGAAACATGGGATAGACATAATTACTGGCGAAGTCTTCTTTTAAATCCTCAATATAGATGTGTTTGACGCCCATGGCCTGTGCTTTTGCACGCGCCGGTTCAACTTCTTCACCCTGACCGATGTCTGCCGTAAATGTCACCACCTCGCATTGATACTCTTCCTGCAACCATTTCACGATCACCGACGTATCCAGTCCACCGGAATAGGCCAATACAACTTTTTTGATCTCTGCGTTTTTAATCACGGACATAGTGCTTATCACCTCTGATTCGGCGTTGAAGAAAAAAAGAGCATTTTAACTCAGATGACGGGTCAACGCAGCGCCATAAGCACGGCCGCAGATAAATTTATGGCGCAGGAAACAAGACACAAATAATCTCACTGAACATCAGTTTTTATCTAAAACCACAACAACCCGACGATTTTTGGATCGGTTTTTCGCACTGGAATTAGGCACTCGCGGACTGTCTTCACCATGGTATTTCATGATAATCATAGCGGGATCAACACCCGCTTTAATCAGGCCTTGTTTGATAGACTCACCGCGTTTGCGTGACAACTCCCAGTTATAGGCACGACTGGCCACATCGTCGGTGTGACCATCTACATGCACCCGTCGCACCGATTCATTGTCTCGCACAGAGGCGGCAATTCTGGCCACATGCTGGAGCATGGCCGGTGTCATCTGCCAATGATCGGTCGCAAAGAGAAAGATGGAACGCACCTGATCATTCATACCCTCACCCAATGCAGTCGATGACGTGTTTTCTGCTGACTCCATGTCCGTATTTATTTTTCCATCCCCCCGTCCTGCATCATCCGGTGAGTTGGACATTGGAATTGAGCGCGTTACTTCGTCATAACTCATCGATCCGCTAATGTTGTCATACGAAGTAGGCGATAAATCAGCGACACATTTCAGGTAGTCTCGGTATGCAGCTGAAAAATTTACTGCTGAAACGTAAATCATAAGTTCGTGCCCACTATGCCATGCTTTGTGCGTAAAACTGGGAAACATGCCTTCTTCAAGCTCAGCCAGAAGCCTGTTTGCCAGCTGCTCACTCAACCGTACCGGCATTGTCCCTAGTGAACTTTTACTGCTGGCAATAAAACGCGCGGGCTGATTGTATCGCCAACCTGGAGGGATAGAAGAAATATCCACATTACCTACCGTGGTAAGGGATTTTTCCGTATGCAGATAAAAACGCTGCTGGTCACCTGCTTTGTAACTGAAGACGGCTTCTCCGTAATTTGGCACCACCTGCCACATGCGGCATTCCATTGGGCTCAACTGCAAATGCCAATCGGCGACATCAACACGTGCACGATAATCATGGGCATGTAATGCGCCACTCATGAACAAGACCAAGTAAATCACGCGGCGAATTTGTTTATTATATTTGCGCAAAAATTTACTTAACGTTCGGAATAAAGTCATTTCATCCATTTCACAAACCAAAGTTGCGTCGATCGGGGCATGTCTCTATCATCGGCAGCACTGAAAAAATCTTCAATTCCGTTTTAAACACTCTACTTTTCATACCCTTTGTTATTTCAAAAACGGGCATAAACAGTGTCTTGAGCACAGTTGTCGTATCCAAAAGGCTAGCAATTAATGAACGAATTAACCATCACACGCCCCGATGATTGGCATCTTCACCTCCGTGATGACGAATACCTTACGCTCACTGTAGCGGCTACAGCACGCTGTTTTGGCCGTGCCATCGTCATGCCCAACCTGCGCCCACCCATCACAAATACAGAACAAGCAGACAAGTATAGACAACGAATTCTGACGCACTGTCCAGCACAGTTCGACTTTACACCGCTTATGACGCTGTATTTGACCGATAACACAAGCCCCGAGGACATTGAAAAGGCGTATCACAGTGGTTTTGTAAAAGCAGTAAAACTCTATCCAGCAGGCGCTACAACAAATTCAGATCACGGCGTCACCGCCATAGATAAAATTTTTCCTGTACTGGAAACCTTACAAACCTTGGGCATGCCCCTATTGATTCACGGTGAAGTGACCACGGCAACCGTTGATATTTTTGATCGCGAGGCCGTGTTCATTGACACCCTGCTAAAACCACTTAAAAACAAGTTTCCACGATTAAAAATAGTTTTCGAACATATCACCACCGAAGAAGCGGTGCAATTTGTAACAAACAGCGACGAAACGGTTGCCGCAACCATCACAGCACATCATTTGCTGTACAATAGAAACCATATGCTGGCTGGCGGTATCAGACCACATTTTTATTGCCTACCGGTTCTGAAACGTAGTCGCCACCAGGAGGCACTAATTGCTGCAGCAATTAGTGGCAATCCAAAATTTTTTCTTGGCACAGACAGCGCGCCTCACACTCAGCAAACTAAAGAAAATGCCTGCGGCTGCGCTGGATGTTATACCGCTGCATCGGCCATTGAAATGTACGCGGAAGTCTTTGAAATGCACTACGCCCTCCATCGTCTTGAAGGTTTTGCCAGTTTTTTTGGCCCCGACTTCTATCAACTACCACGCAATAAACAAACACTGACACTGGTTCGAAAACCTTGGCGCATTCCAAATTCATACGACTACGGTGGCGCCCATCTTATTCCCCTCAGAGCAGGTGAAGAAATGGCATGGCAGATTATCGAAGCAGACAAACATCCAGACTGAAACAAAGCGTACTATTTTTTTAATAACTCAAGATTGGGAAAAATGACCTCAGAAATATATTCAGGCATAGCGAAACGCTTTCGTGGCTTCTTACCCGTAGTGGTCGATGTTGAAACCGGTGGTTTTAACGCCAAAACGGATGCCTTGCTCGAAGCATCAGCTATTTGTCTTCGCATGAATGCAAAGGGACATCTGGAAACTGAAAGCGAACATTTTTTTCATATTCAACCTTTCATTGGCGCTAATATCGAAGCGTCCGCACTCAAATTCACCGGAATAGATCCCTATAGCAATTTACGTGCAGCTGTTAGCGAACAAAAAGCATTGGCACATTTATTTGAACCCATTCATCAGGCAATCAAAAAGCATGATTGTAGTCGCGCCATTCTGGTGGGTCACAATGCAACATTCGACCTGTCGTTTTTAAATGCAGCGGTTGATCGCTGCCAAATAAAACGTAATCCCTTCCATCCTTTTTCAACCTTTGACACGGCCACCCTCGCCGGACTTGCCTATGGTCAAACTGTGCTGGCCAAGGCGTGCGAGGCCGCCAACATTCCTTTTGATTCCAGTCATGCACACAGTGCGCGTTATGATTGTCGTATCACGGCTGAATTGTTCTGTAAAATAGTTAATCGCTGGAAAGAACTGGGGGGCTGGGTACCATAAAAAAAGGCCGTTTTCCGGCCCTTTTTTACTTGTAAAGATACACAGAGGTGTTTTTACAATTTGCTAGAGTTTTCTGCCAAATAAGAGGCCACGCCTTTAGGCGATGCATCCATACCTTTGTCACCTTTTTTCCAGCCGGCAGGGCACACTTCACCATGCTCTTCGTGGAACTGCAGTGCTTCAGCCAGACGCAGGAATTCATCCATATTGCGTCCTAAAGGCAGGTCGTTAATGATTTGTGAACGCACAAGACCGTTTTTATCAATCAAAAATGCGCCACGAAAGGCCACGCCGCCTGCAGACTCAACATCATAGGCCTTACAAATGCTATGGTTTGTATCTGCCACAAGCGTGTATGCCAAAGGACCAATACCGCCTTTGTCCACCGGCGTATTGCGCCAGGCATTATGGGTAAACTGGGAATCAATTGAAATTCCCAAAACTTCTACATTTAATGCTTTAAACTGCGCAATACGGTGATCCAGCGCAATAAGTTCCGAGGGACACACAAAAGTGAAGTCCAGGGGATAGAACATCAGTAAGCCGTACTTACCTTTGATTTCTTTAGAAAGGGTCAGACTATCAACAATCTCACCATTGGCTTTGACCGCCGCCGCTGTAAAATCAGGTGCTTGTTTTCCAACTAACACGCCCATTAGACATCTCCTTTAAGTTTTATCGTATAAAAAACGGAACTACTTTCCCCACAGAGCAATAGTAAATACCCTGCCCTACTTTCCAGTAATAGATCCCAGACAGTAACACTTCGCACGATCAAAAAAAAGCACGAAAAAATTATGCCTTTACACGCTAAAATGCTACTGCGTTTTTTCTGCGGCAGAGACGGCCTTGAGCATAGGTTCAAGCTCACCTTTTTGCGCCAGCTCAAGCACAATATCACAGCCGCCCACTAGCTCGCCCTGAATCCACAACTGGGGAAACGTAGGCCAGTTAGCGTATTTAGGTAAATTTGCTCTAATTTCAGGGTTCTCGAGTATATTCACATACGCAAAGGGCACCCCGGATGGCGACAAGGCCTCAACCACACGCGCCGAAAAACCACACTGTGGAAACTGGGGCGTACCCTTCATATATAAAATGACGGGGTTACTTTTAATTTGATCGTCGATTAACTGCATGATGTCCATAGATACCTCGTCTCTTCTTGCCATAGACCAATAGGCGCCGTCTCTAAACAGCGGTTTGAGTACGGCATTTTAAACGATATTTTAGATTTCCTATCCATGATTTTTCTATGGATTCCGGTAGACGATCAAACGCTATACAAAGAGCACAAGAATTTAAACCAGAACGCCTGGAACAAGATCGTCAATCTTCAAGAAACCGCCCCAAAGCCAACTCATCAAATGGCCAATCCAGTTCCTGGGAATTATCATCACGCTTTAACACGGGAATACGCACACCATACAACTCGATCAGGTGCGTATCATCAGCTATATCCCTGTAATCCACTTCAAAGTTTTTTGAAGCCGGTAATTTTTCAAGGATCTGTGCCGCCTGTTCACATAAATGACAACCCAACGTTGTATAAAAATATAGTTTTGACATGATGACCTTTAAGGTAAAAATGAATACTTGGAACAACTCAAAAAAAACGCCGGATGATTTAAGCTATCCAGCGTTTGTCAGAAATAAAGCCTATTGGTGCGCAAGCGATGCATTACTTAAATACAATAAACTCTTTATTCTTTTCAATGACCACTGGCCCGATTCCTTTCACCGCCAACAAATCGTCCAAGCTTGAAAATTCACCTTTCTGCGTTCGGTAATCAACAATGGCCTGAGCCTTTTTGAGCCCCACGCCATTCATCAAATCAGCAATTGTTTCTGCATCTGACGTATTAATATTCAAGCTTAAGGCACCTGCCTTATGAACTTTAGTATTAACTGAAGTCGGAGATGATTTCGGTGAATCAACTCTCAGCGCTTCTGCCTTGGCCACACTGACCAAACCGACACACAAACACATCAGATATACGACCAAACCAATTTTTCTTGTCATTTTCCACATTTCATATTCTCCTATTTAGTTAAACCACCAAGAACCTTCTTGGCTGGATTTGGAGTTTATAAAGACAAGAGGCACAGCTCTGCGAAATATTACCGCAAGAATTGTGCATTTTTTATTAGACAGTTTTCAGCACTTGAAAGCGTAATACCGATTGAGATGATCTACTTTGCAAACGGTTTTTTAATTTCTTCAATGATTTTATCAAGAGCAAACATCGGATGAGGTGCCTGTGTTACAGGACGCCCAATCACCAGATAATTCACCCCTAAAGACAAGGCTTCTGCAGGTGTCATGGTACGCTTTTGATCGTCTTTATTTGCCAATAATGGACGAATTCCAGGCGTGACCAACATAAAGGAAGACGAGACATTTTGACGCAGAATACGTGCTTCTTGCGCTGAACATACAACGCCGTTTAGCCCACAGCCTTCAGCCAGACTCGCCAATAAAAGCACCTGCTTATCAACATTCCTATCAATGCCAATCTGTTGTAATTCTGTGTTATCCAGACTCGTAAGTACTGTCACTGCTATCAAATGCGGGCGATCAGCACCATAACACACCAAGGCTTCTACGCAACGTTCAAGCATTGCTCTGCCCCCTGAGGCATGAACATTTACCATCCACACCCCCATATCCGCCGCAACAGCACAAGCACGCGCTGCGGTATTCGGGATATCATGAAACTTCAAATCAAGGAATATTTTAAAACCCAGTCGCGACAGCTCTCGCACAACAAGAGGCCCCGTAGCGGTAAACAGCTCTTTACCCACTTTAACCTTGCACTTAGCAGGATCAAGTTGCTCAGCCATGCGTAACGTTTGCGCTAAATCGGGATAATCCAGTGCGACAATAATTTTAGTGTCTGAAACAAGCCCATCAGCTATCATGGTAAAACTCTCTACAGACGTTCATTTATCCCATTGCTACGTAAGCTATCGAGTTCAGTCTTGATTTTTAGTAACTTGGCTTGTAATACTTTTACTGAAATTTGATTACTGATCAGCGCATACAAAATCCCCATCAAACCAAAAAGTGCGCCCAGAGCAAAAGAAATAACAAGAACCTGACCTACTGTCAGATTTAATTCCAGAAAACCTAAAAAGACCGTCACCTGAGATGGATTCGCTATAGCTAGTACCATTGCGCCCAGCATCGATAAAATTAATATACCCGCCATAATTATTGATGAAAAAGTTTTCATTTTATAACTCCATCAAGCTCGCGTTAGAGACACATTTTTCCTAAAATTTTTCTTAAAGAAAAATACAGTTTTCTTGGTTACGCGTGTTTTTTAAACAAAAAACGGCATGTTTTAATAAAATCATGCCGTTTTTAAATTGATACGCTGTAGATTAGGCTTTTGAGAACCAACTTATCCAGAGTCCTTTACTTAGATCATGGAATTAACACGCTCACGTAATTCTTTACCGGGTTTAAAATGCGGAACGTATTTCCCCGACAAATCAACTTTTTCCCCCGTTTTAGGATTACGCCCCACCCGAGACTCGCGGTAATGCAAAGAAAAACTACCAAATCCACGTATTTCAATGCGCCCACCTGTCGCCAACGTTTGTGACATCTCTTCCAGCAGACTTTTTACAATCAACTCAACATCTTTTGATGTGAATTGTGGTTGCTTTTCAGTCAAACGTTCAATCAAGTCAGATTTTGTTATTGCCATTCCTGTGGCTCCTGAAGTTGTTCCGCCTAGGACTTGCGCTTATAAAATAAACGCAAGTCCCTTTATCTAAAAATCTACGCTTATTTTTCCATTTGCGCTTTAATCAAATCGCCAATGGTTTTAGGAGCACTGTCTTCCTGTGCTTGATTCTCTACTGCAGCGCCTTTTTCGTCTTCACCGTCTTTCGCTTTGATCGACAAGTTAATCACACGATTTTTGCGGTCAACACCGGTGATTTTAACTTCAACCTCTTCGCCAACTTTCAGACTGGCTGACGCATCTTCCACACGATCCCGGCTAATTTCTGAGGCCTTTAATGTGCCTTCAACGCACTCGATACCACCTACCAGTTCAATGATAGCAGCTTTTGCGTCAACCTCTTTGACCACACCTTTTACGATGCTGCCTTTTTCATTTACAGCAACATAGTTAAGGAATGGATCAGTGACTAATTGTTTAATGCCCAGAGAGATACGCTCGCGTTCGGGATCAACTGCCAGAATAACAGTTTCAATTTCGTCTCCCTTCTTGTATTTGCGTACAGCCTCTTCGCCGGTTTCATCCCACGAAATATCAGAAAGGTGTACCAGTCCGTCGATACCACCATCCAGACCAATAAAGACACCAAAGTCGGTAATAGATTTGATTTTGCCTGAAATCTTGTCGCCTTTGTTGAACTTGCTTGCAAACTCTTCCCAAGGATTTGGTACGCACTGTTTAATGCCCAGAGAAATGCGTCGTCGCTCAACATCGATATCGAGCACCATGACATTAATCTGATCACCGATATTCACCACTTTGGAAGGATGAATGTTTTTATTTGTCCAATCCATTTCAGAGACGTGCACCAGACCTTCAACGCCTTCTTCTAATTCAGCAAAACAACCATAGTCAGTCAAATTGGTTACTTTTGCCTTCACAACCTGACCTTCTGGATAACGTTTAGCCAAAGCTTCCCACGGATCTTCGCCCAGCTGTTTTAAACCAAGAGAGACACGGTTACGCTCACGATCAAACTTCAGGATTTTTACATTGATTTCATCACCAATGGCGACAATTTCACTGGGGTGTTTAATACGTTTCCACGCCATGTCGGTAATATGCAACAAGCCGTCAACACCACCCAGATCTACGAATGCACCGTAATCGGTAAGATTTTTAACAATACCCTTAACTTCCATACCTTCTTGCAAAGTACCAAGTAATGCATCACGTTCTGCGCTGTTTTCTGTTTCCAGTACTGAACGACGCGAGACCACAACGTTATTGCGTTTTTCGTCCAGTTTAATTACTCGGAACTCAAGCTCTTTGCCTTCAAGATGCAAGGTATCTCTCACTGGGCGAACATCAACGAGCGATCCAGGTAAAAACGCACGAATATTGTCAATTTCAACAGTAAAACCACCTTTTACTTTACCATTGATAATACCGGTAACAATTTTGGCTTCGTCATGGGCTTTTTGCAGTCGCCGCCACGACTCTGCACGTTTCGCTTTTTCGCGAGAAAGGCGTGTTTCACCGAATCCGTCATCAAGTGTTTCTATACAAACATCTACCTCGTCGCCTATAGCAACTTCGAGTTCACGTTTATCATTAAGAAACTCTTCGCGAGGGATGACGCCCTCTGATTTTAATCCTGCATGAACAGTAACCCAGTTATCATCAATAGCAACGACCAAGCCTTTGACAACCGCACCATGGGCTACGTTTAATTCTCTTATACTTTCTTCAAAAAGTTCGGCAAAACTTTCGCTCATTCTCTTTCCTTTCTGTGAGTACAATCAGCTTGTACTCTTGATGCCATGTTCACCAGCAAACATGGGTTGAGTTGGATATATGCAGCCGTTCTTCTGGTTGTTTACACACTACACACATCAAATCAGGTATTCACACAATTTAAATTAAGCGCTTATTTTATGACGTTCAGCTTTCTTTATTCCACATTGCCAAACGCTCCCTGGCAGCCTTCAGCACTTGCTGAAAAACACCTTCAATACTCAAATGGGTACTGTCGATGACAAGGGAATCCTCTGCCGGCTTAAGAGGCGCCACCACACGATTCATATCTTGTTCATCACGCACAATAATCGCCTCTTCAAGGCGAGCAAGGCTAACATCACTTCCATTTTTCTTCAACTGCTTATAACGTCTTTGCGCCCGCTCCTGCACACTAGCGGTCAGAAAAATTTTCAAGGTCGCATCTTTAAAAACGACCGTGCCCATGTCACGACCATCGGCCACCAAACCAGGCGCCTCTCTAAAGCTATGTTGACGCGACAATAGCGCCGCTCTCACCACCGGATTCGCTGCAACCTTAGAGGCTAACTGACCCACAAATTCCTGACGAATCGCTTGAGTAACCATTTCACCTTCTAAAATAATTTCCGGCGTAGACTGACTGTCATTCACTTTAAACTGGACATCCATGTGCTCAGCCAATACCCCCAACGCCGCATCATCATCAACACTAATACCATGATTATCAACTGCGAGCGCCAAAACCCTGTAAAGCGCGCCGCTGTCCAGAAAGTGAAACCCTAGCTCACGGGCCAACAGCTGCGACAAAGTTCCTTTACCTGCGCCCCCGGGGCCATCAATAGTAATCACAGGAACTTTTTTAGGATCGTTATTCACCATATACAACCTCTTTTTTCTAGCGAACGAGCGCTACACTTCCCTTGTCATAATGCGTAAACCCATGCGACCCGCCTGGTCCACAAACGATGGGAATGAAGTAGCCACATTGGCGCAATCGCTAATTCGTATGGTATCAGCGCTTCGCAGGGAGGCAACAGAAAACGACATCGCAATACGATGATCACCGTGACTGTGAACCTCTCCCCCGGTAAAAACCGATGAATTTGTGCCCCCACGGCCCTGAATAACAATGCCATCAGCAACAGGTTGAGCTGAAATGCCCAACACATTTAATCCATCGGCCATGACCTGAATACGATCACTTTCTTTTACCCGCAGCTCTTCTGCACCCGTCAAACGAGTCACACCAGTCGCACAAGCGGCTGCAATAAAAATCACAGGAAACTCATCAATGGCCAGGGGCACTAAATGTTCCGGAATATCAATGCCTGTTAACTCAGCACTACGTACCCGTAAATCAGCAACCGGCTCACCACCAACCTCCCTGGTATTTTCCATGTCAATACGGGCGCCCATCAAACGCAGAATATCGATGACGCCGGTACGGGTGGGATTAATTCCAACATGTTCAAGAATAATTTCTGAGTTTTTCGCGATGCTTGCCGCCACAATAAAAAAAGCTGCTGACGAAATATCTGCTGGAATATCAATAAAACAGGCGTGTAATTCTTGTCCGCCCTGGATTGAAACACGCGCCCCATCCTGTTGCACTTGTACACCAAACCCTTTCAACATTCGTTCGGTATGGTCACGCGTAGGGGCTGGTTCGATCACACTCGTTGGAGAATTTGCATATAAGCCTGCCAGCAATAAACAGGATTTCACCTGTGCGCTGGCCATGGGCATGGCATACGAAATACCCTGCATAGCTGGATTACCCGTAATAACCAAGGGAGGTTTGCCGTTGTCACCGGTACTAATATTGGCGCCCATGAGTCTTAATGGCTCAGCCACCCGCCCCATAGGTCGTTTTGATAGTGACTCATCACCGATCAGCGTCACCGTAAAGGCTTGTGCGGCTAACAAACCGGCTAGCAAACGCATAGAAGTACCCGAGTTTCCAAGGTACAGAGGACCCGGGGGCGCTTTCAAACCATGAAGACCCACACCGTATATTTTGACCCGTCCATGATGAGGTCCTTCGATAACCACCCCCATATCGCGAAAGGCCTGTAAAGTAGCCAGTGCATCTTCACCCTCTAAAAAACCTTCTATTTCAGTTTGTCCCTCGGCAATCGAACCCAGAATAATAGAACGGTGAGAAATAGACTTATCTCCCGGCACACGTAATCGTCCAGAGACAGTGCCGCCCACTTGTACAATAAATTCAGTTTGTTTTTGTTTCATTGGTTTAAAATAGGCCCGTTTGCTTAACATGTTAGAAAAGTGTTCTCTTGCGACTTGTGCTCGGGTAAAAATGCCCATCATTTCTTGACTGTCACCCATTTCAACGGCTGTACGCAAATGATTCAAGCCTGAGGTGAATTGATCCAATACGCGTAATATTGCCGGGGTATTTGCCTGAAATATATCGTGCCACATCGTAGGATCACTGGCGGCGATTCGGGTAAAATCCCTGAAACCACCGGCGGCATACCGAAAAATATCAAGATTTTCATCGTCCTTCGCCAAAGTATCGACCAAGGAAAACGCCAACAGATGGGGCAAGTGGCTGGTCGCCGCCAGCACATTATCATGCGCGAGGGGGTCCATTAATATCACCTCCGCACCCATAACTTTCCACAAAGCACTGACTTGATGAACCGCTTCTGTAGAACTTTCAGGCAGGGGCGTGAGAATGACTTTGTGATGACAAAACAAGTCAGCCTGACCCGCGGCCACGCCACTTTGTTCGGAACCTGCAATGGGATGCCCTGGTATAAAATTCGCCGGCACTGTACCAAACACACGACGTGCTGCCTCTATAACGCTACCTTTCACACTGCCTACATCAGTAATAATAGTTCGGGCGTCCAGAAAAGGGGCAATGGCAGCGAGTACGTTTTCAGTTGCGCCAATAGGCATGGCAAGAAAAACCAGATCCGCCCCTTGCACAGCGCGACGCATATCTGTTTCGGCCACGTCAAGCACACCCAGCGCAAGCCCTTCTTCGAGCGTTGCAAACGATCGACCGCACCCAACTATTTGCTCACACAAGTGCCATTTTTTTAAGGCACGCGCAAACGAGCTACCTATCAGTCCTACGCCAATAATTACCACTTTTGACAAAGGAACAGGGGGCGGAAATATCATTTAAATACAGTCCGCAAGCACGGCAAGAAAACGCTCATTTTCTGCCGGCAAGCCAATGCTGATACGTAAAAAATTCGGCATGGCATAGTTCGCAATTGGTCTGACAATTAAACCGCGTTCGAGTAATCGCTGATTGATAGCCGCCGCATCTTTCATAAAATTTACCGTGATAAAATTGCCCACAGAAGGAATGAAACTCAAGCCCAAACGCTGCAAACCTTGGATCATCTGTTTCAGACCTTGATGATTCATAAGCACCGAGTGCTGTAAATAAGTTTCATCATCCAATGCGGCTGTGGCAGCCACCAAGGCGACACTGTTGACATTAAAAGGCTGCCTGACCCGATTCAATAGATCGGCAATTTTTTTGCTGGACACACTATAACCTACCCGCAAACCAGCCAGACCGTAGGCCTTTGAAAAAGTTCGAACAACAACCAGGTTAGGATAGGCTTCAAGATAACTCATGCCATCGGGATAATCGGCTTTTTGCACATATTCGAAATAGGCCTCATCCAGAACCACAATAACGCGCGCAGGAATCTTGGCCATAAAAGTTTCGAAGGCGGTACGACCAAAATACGTACCGGTAGGATTATTTGGGTTAGCAAGAAAAATCAAGGAGGTGCGATCGCTCACCGCCGCAGCCATGGCCTCCAGATCATGCCCCCACTCACTGGCAGGTACCGAGACTGGCACCGCATTACAGGCCTGCGCCACAATGGGGTACACCGCAAAGGCGAACTGGGAAAACAGCACTTCTTTTCCTGGACCCGAAAATACGCGCGCCAGCAGATCAAGCAAGTCATTGGACCCATTGCCCAAGGTAATATGCGCGGCATTTATTTTGAGTTTTTTTTGCAAGGCTTGTTTCAAGACAAAACCATTGCCATCAGGATAAAGACTCAAACTCTTGCCAGCTGCAGCCAGCGCTTGAAGCACAGCTGCACTTGGTCCATTGGGATTTTCGTTGCTCGCGAGCTTGATTATATCGGTGAGCCCCAGTTCCCGCTCCAGCTCCTCAACAGGCTTACCGGGCTGATAGGGATGAAGCGCCTGGATACCGGCATGGGTCAGCGCTAAGTAGTCACAGCTCACGATAGAGTTCTCCTGCTCACTTTTCAGTTTGGTTATGAAGCTTACAACACGGCTTTTGGGTAAGACCCCAAAATACGCAGATCACTGACTTCCTGTGACAAGATTTCAAACAAAGGCTTTAACGACACTTCGTCAACATGCCCTTCGAAATCAATAAAAAAGACATACGCCCAGGTACCGACTTTAGCCGGCCGTGTTTCAATACGATTAAGACTGACTCCATAACGATGAAAAGGTTCCAGCACACGATACAAAGCACCAGGCTGGTTGCGCACAGACACCAAAATTGACGTTTTATCTTTGCCACTGATGGGCACTGCGTGCAGACCAATAATCAGAAATCGCGTGGTATTACTCGGGTTGTCTTCAATATTGGAAGCAAGTTTGTCGAGTTTATAAAGTTCTGCTGCCATATCACCGGCAATGGCTGCCGTCCCGTCTTCCAGCGCGGCGAGACGCGCCGCTTCCGCATTACTACTGACAGGAACACGTTCAACCGTTGGCCAATTGCTATCAAGCCATTTACGGCATTGGGCGAAGGATTGCTGATGGGAATAAATGCGTTTAACGCTGTCTTTATTCCGGCCTTTAGGGAGTAGCAAATGGTGGTGAATGCGCAATTCAACCTCACCACAAATTTTAAGCCCCGAATCAAGAAAACTGTCGAGGGTATGATTAACAACCCCTTCGGTCGAGTTTTCTACAGGCACCACGCCGTAATTCACGGCATTGGCTTCCACTTCCCGGAACACTTCATCAATCGACGCATAAGGCACCGTCACTACGGCATGGCCAAAGTGTTTGATTGCCGCTTCCTGCGTGAATGTACCCTCCGGTCCCAAAAAACCAATTCGCATGGGTTTTTCCAGAGCCAGGCACGCTGACATGATTTCTCGAAACAGACGTGCAACGGTTTCATTGGCCAAAGGGCCCTGATTTCGTTGCATGACATTATGCAGAACCTGGGCTTCACGCTCAGGACGATAAAACTGGACCGGACTGTCCTTGATTTCTCGCATTTTGGCTTGCGCCACTTCCAGGGCACAAGACGCACGACGATTTAATAATTTTTGAAGCTGCTGATCTATTTCATCAATTTCAGCACGCAAGTCATTAATATTTTTAATAATAGTGTCCGTCATAGTAGAAATCTAACGCAGACTGTAATCCGTAAATTGGCTTGGTCAGTGCACGATGGAAAAACCATCCAAACACCGATTGAAACGATTTCGCCTGTTAACCGTAGCGTTTTTCAAAATCCTGCATAAAATCAATCAGAGCGTCCACAGCTGCCTCGGGCACGGCATTATACAGACTGGCCCGCATTCCCCCTACTGAACGATGCCCTTTTAAATTAAACAGGGCTGCCTGTTCAGCCTCCTGCAAAAAGACTTTATCCAGACCGGCATCGCTTAACACAAA
>Ga0209873_1000007_pt1 | contig 33624 bp, 26 predicted proteins | sample GWRWT2_30Apr14_FD_187186 | JGI IMG/M metagenome (GOLD analysis project Ga0209873, IMG submission 187186) | Sand microcosm microbial communities from a hyporheic zone in Columbia River, Washington, USA - GW-RW T2_30-Apr-14 (SPAdes) (version 2) | ecosystem: Engineered > Artificial ecosystem > Sand...
AAGATACTGGTGAGTTTTATCTTTTGTGAACAGAGGCGTTTTAAATACCTCATTTTCCGGGGTATACACGGATGGACTTGTTGAACTCGTTTCATTGGCTGACAAGGCTAAAAGAGGAAAGGTTTCCGTATCACTTAAAATCAATGCGGGTTCAACCGCCAGGGCATTACATGTGAATGCCCCAACACTCACAAGAAGAGCCATGCGTTTTAGTAACGTTCTTTTCATTCAAGATCCCACCTGTTGTTAATTGATTAAATTATCAGTACTGCTGTTTTTTTTCTTTCGGCCAGTAAACATCGAAAATATAAGATTTTCTTTATGCTGAACACTGGCGATAATGGCCCCAGACACATGAAAGAAAACCAGAAACAACATTGTTGTGGCTAAAAATTCATGCAAGTTCTGAACAAAATAGACGTCGGCATCTGTCAGGTTAACGACCAGCGATTGCAAGGGCCCTTCAAACTCTATACCTGCCAGGCTTATTAAGCCGCTTAGAATCAGCACGCCAAGAACAGACAGCAGCGTAAACACCATCAGCGCACCCAAAGGATTGTGACCCAAATAGTGTTTAGGTGACCCTGCGCGTAGTGTTTTCAGGTAATCGAGCGTTTCACGAGGCGAGAAAATGAATGAGTTAAATCGTGCGTATGGACTACCGAAAAATCCCCAAAGTAGCCTGAAAAACAACAGCACGATCAAACCATAACCTATCATTTCATGCAGGACGATCTGCTTGTATTGAGCAGAAAAATAGGCGCCAAAGAAAGCACAGACGAGCAACCAATGGAACACTCTGACAAAAATATCCCAGACCTGCACGGTATTAATTGATCGGAGATGTTTCACCCTGCGTCCATATAAAAAGATTAAAACAGGAAAGTAGTATAGCAAATAAAACACTTACTATATGAATGGAAATTACGATGCTGAGCAATATTCTATAAACGCCATTGAATCACTTCTTGAAAAATGCCTATTGAGCCAGTGCTGCCCTGCCTATATCCCACCATGCGAATTTACAGACAATGTATACCCTACCCCGATAGCCCATGATAGAATCGCGGGCCGCTGGATTGATACAAATCCAACGAGTGAAACCATTTATTACGCAAACACTCAACCAAGGGTGAGTACTTCATGGGACTTGACTGGCACTCGCTTGGCGCCGCCATTGCACTGATGTTTATTTTTGAAGGGATCATGCCATTTCTGATTCCCACTCGCTTGCGAGGCATGGCACTGATGATACTTAAAATGAATGATCGCACCATCCGAGGCATGGGTTTTTTCAGTATGATGGCTGGACTGATAATACTTTCATTGCTTCGTTAATACATGCTTTGACAGCACACCATTATTAATTGCCAAATTGCCGACTTTCTCCACGAAATATTGAGTACTTTACATGGCTACAGCAGAGCAGTGGTTATTACCGGACGGTATTGAGGAGCTCTATCCCCAGCAAGCCCGGGTCATAGAATCTCTGCGTCGGGAACTACTCTCCCTTTATGAATGTTGGGGGTACGAACTGGTATTCCCGCCCCTGGTTGAATATCTGGAATCACTGCACACCGGCATGGGGCGTGATCTTGCTTTGCAAACCCTGACCATTACCGATCAGCTCACGGGCAGACTGATGGGGTTTCGGGCCGACATTACCCCACAAGTTGCACGTATAGACGCCCACGGACTTAAACGTCAGGGGCCGGTTCGTCTGTGTTACGCAGGATCTGTCTTGCACGCCACACCGAATCTCAGTGGTTCACGCGCGCTGATTCAAGTGGGCGTGGAATTGTTTGGCCATGATAAATCCGACAGTGATGTCGAAGTTATCGAACTCATGTTACGCACCCTGTACACCGCAGACTGCCAATCACTGACACTGGACCTGGGACACGTGGCTATTTGTCAACAGCTCCTGGCAAGCACCTCATTATCCACCGAACAGCGTAGCCAATTGTTTGCCATTTATGAGCGCAAAGCCATTGCGGAACTGGACCTGTTTCTGGAGACGCATATTCATGAGCCCAAATTAAAAAACCAGTTGCGTCAATTACCCCTGCTGGCGGGTGACGCTCGTTGCTTGCAACAGGCGCGCACACTTTTTGCCGACAACCCAGGCATACTCACCGCCGTAAACGAACTCGAAGAAATTGCACAACGTATTCTGGACACCTTTCCACAACTCCCGATTTATTATGATTTGAGTGAACTGCGCGGCTATCACTACCATACCGGGGTCGTCTTTGCTGCCTACACGCCAGCTTACGGGCAGGCCATTGCCAAAGGCGGACGTTATGATGATGTGGGTGAAAAATTTGGCCGTGCACGTCCTGCAACAGGTTTCAGCACCGACATCAAAACATTGGCATTGCTGGGCAACTATCAGACCACCCTGCCAGCGAAAATATTTGCTCCCGCAGGCTCCGATTCAGCACTTCGCCTTAAAATTGCGTCTTTGCGCAATCAAGGTGAAATTGTCATCCAGGAATTAGCGGGGCAGCAGCAAAGTGCCAAAGAATCAGGCTGCGATCGTCAACTTATATTAAAAAACAACGAGTGGGTCCTGGTAAAAATTTAAGTGGACAATAGTAAGGTACATAACCCTAGTCAAATTGGTAGAGAAAAGTAATGGGCAAAAACGTAGTAGTACTTGGCACCCAATGGGGCGACGAAGGAAAAGGCAAAATTGTTGATTTGCTGACAGACAAGGCATCATGTGTTACCCGTTATCAGGGTGGGCATAATGCCGGCCATACGCTGGTCATTGGCAATGAAAAAACCGTACTGCATTTGATCCCCTCAGGGGTACTGCGTGAACACGTCCAATGCCTGATCGGTAATGGTGTGGTTCTGTCTCTTGAAGCCTTGCAACAAGAAATCAAAAAGCTCGAAGAAAAAGGCGTGCCCGTTCGCGAGCGCCTGCGCATCAGTCATGCCTGTCCGTTGATTCTGCCTTACCACATTGCCCTTGATCTTGCCCGCGAAACAGCCCGAGGCAAAGCCGCCATTGGCACCACCGGACGCGGCATCGGTCCAGCCTATGAAGATAAAGTAGCCCGCCGCGCTTTACGCTTTGGTGATATTTTTGAAACCACTTTTGCAGAAAAGCTGAAGGAAGTGCTCGACTACCACAACTTTGCCCTGACCCATTATTACAAAACAGCCGCAATAGACTATGACCAGGTTCTACATAACACCTTGGCTTTGGGCGAAGAATTCAAACCCCTTATGGTCGATGTGACTGAAATACTGCACCGCCACCGCAAACAGGGTGACAACATTTTATTTGAAGGCGCGCAAGGTTCATTGCTGGATATTGACCATGGCACCTATCCATTTGTGACCTCATCCAATACCACAGCCGGAGGCACCGCAACCGGCAGTGGTTTTGGTCCACTGTATCTGGATTACGTTCTGGGTATTACCAAAGCCTATACCACACGTGTAGGCGCCGGCCCTTTCCCCACCGAACTGTTTGACGACACAGGCGCGCAATTGGCCAAACGCGGTCACGAGGTGGGCGCCACCACGGGACGTGCGCGCCGTTGCGGCTGGTTTGATGCGGTTTCCTTACGCCGCGCCTGCCAGGTTAACTCCGTATCAGGCCTGTGCCTTACCAAACTCGATGTACTTGATGGCCTGGACAGTATTCGTATTTGTATCGCTTATAAAAATGCAGCCGGCGAGACCCGTGACGTGTCGGGTGATTACAGCAAATTGGTGCCCGTTTATGAGGAAATGCCCGGCTGGAAAGAGTCCACTTTTGGCATCAAGTCGCTTGATCAATTGCCAAAAGCAGCCAGAAATTACATCAATCGTATTGAGACTTTACTCGAAACACCCATGGATATTATCTCTACCGGTCCCGAGCGTACTGAAACCATTATTCTGCGTCATCCTTTTAACTAGAACGGATTTTAACCAGATACGACCATTTATCCCTGCGTTTTGTCAGTGTTATTACCCCGCTTTTAGCTCTATTCTTATGTCATTCCGCTGCGCCTTGGTTTTGACCACGCGCACGAAATGACATTTTTGTTTTCCCAGGTTTTCATCTATGTATAGCCCCGCACGTCCTCTTTATGACTACCCCAAATACTGGGCCGAGTGTTATGGTACCGCCCGTTTTTTACCCACGTCCCGACAAGAAATGGATGAGCTCGGCTGGGACAGCTGCGACATTATCATTGTCTCGGGTGATGCCTATGTTGATCATCCCAGTTTTGGCATGGCTGTCATCGGTCGCAGTCTGGAAGCGCAGGGTTTTCGTGTGGGGATTATCAGTCAGCCCGATTGGCGCAGCAAAGATGATTTCCAAGGTCTCGGCCAGCCCAATCTTTATTTTGGTATCACGTCCGGCAACATGGATTCAATGATCAATCACTACACCGCTGATCGACGTATTCGCAGTGATGACGCCTACACACCGGAAGGCGCCGCTGGCAAACGACCCGATCGCGCAGTGATTGTTTACGCACAACGCTGTCAGGAAGCCTTTAAGGACGTGCCGGTTATTATTGGCGGTATTGAAGGCAGTCTCAGACGCATTGCACATTACGATTATTGGTCTGACACCGTGCGCGCCTCGGTTTTGCTCGACTCCAAGGCCGACCTGCTACTTTATGGCAATGCCGAACGCGCACTGATTGAAGTCAGTCACCGACTGGCGCGTGGTGAAAACATTGTCAACATTAATGATGTGCGCGGCACGGCGTTTATACGTAAAATTTTACCAACAGACTGGGATGAAATTGATTCCACATCGATTGATCTTCCCGGCGCGGTCGCGCCGATAAGTAATCCCTATGACGTGCCCCATGTCAACCCAGAGACTGCGCAAGATCCACGTCAATGCCGGCAGGAAAACAACATTCCAGATAATGCCGTCGAAGAAGTCAAAGCACTGCGCATTGTTGCCCGTAGTAATAATAAAAACCCTGCTCAAAGTTATATTCGTTTACCTTCTTATGAAGTGGTAAAAAATGACAAGGTGCTCTATGCGCATGCCTCCAGAATTTTGCATCAAGAAACCAATCCTTATAATGCACGGCCTTTAGTGCAACGCCATGGGGCTCGTGATGTCTGGATGAATCCACCACCCCTGCCACTGAGCACAAGCGAGCTGGATAGCGTATTTGACCTCCCTTACCAACGCGTGCCTCATCCGCACTACGGCAATGCGCACATTCCTGCCTATGAGATGATCCGTTTCTCTGTAAATATCATGCGCGGATGTTTTGGTGGCTGCACCTTTTGTTCCATCACCGAACACGAAGGCCGTATCATCCAAAGTCGCTCTGAAGAATCCATTTTACGTGAACTCGAAGCCGTACGAGATAAAACACCCGGCTTCACCGGCACCATTTCCGACCTCGGCGGCCCTACGGCAAACATGTATCGCTTGACCTGTAAAAGCCCGGAAATAGAGCAAGTCTGCCGTCGACCTTCCTGTGTTTATCCAAAAATTTGCGAAAACCTAATTACCGATCACAGCCCGACAACACAACTTTATCGTAAGGCACGCAAAATCCCTGGTATCAAACGGATTCTGATTGCGTCTGGCTTGCGCTATGATCTCGCTGTTCGAGACCCTGAGTATGTCAAAGAACTGGTCAGTCACCATGTAGGTGGTTATTTAAAAATTGCGCCGGAGCATACCGAAGATGAACCGTTGTCCAAAATGATGAAACCGGGCGTCAGCACGTATTATGAATTCAAAAAAATGTTTGATCAGTTTTCAAAAGAAGCAGGGAAAGTACAGTATCTGATTCCCTATTTTATCGCCGCCCACCCCGGCACCCGCGATGAAGACATGTTGAATTTAGGTTTATGGTTAAAAAATGAAGGCTTTCGTGTTGATCAGGTGCAGAATTTTTATCCTTCGCCGATGGCACTGGCTACCACTATGTATCACACTGAAAAAAATCCCCTTAAAAAAATTGCTTATCAAAGTGAAACGGTTCTCACGCCGCGCAAAGGACGACAACGACGTCTCCACAAAGCCTTTCTGCGTTACCATGATGCCGCCAACTGGCCATTGATTAGAGAGGCTTTACACGAAATGGGTCGTTCTGACCTGATAGGGCCAGGAAAACACCATTTGGTTCCCGATGAAAGCAAAACACCGCGTCGTCGTGATGGATCAAGTCCTGGCAATAACATTTTATCCCGTAATAGCAGACGCCCTGTTGTTGGCAACAAACAGAAAAGCAGCACAGCACTCAGCCCGCGCTCCGCCAGAAAAAAATAATCCAATCCATTTGGAGCTGTTTATGATTTCACCCGAGGCCTTAATGCAACTTGCCATAGAACAAGCTCAAAAAGGCATCTATCAGGGCCAAAGTCCTTTTGGTTGTGCCATTGCTATAGGTGATCGCATTATTGTTGCTACGCACAACCACGTTCTCGCCCATACCGATATCACAGCCCATGCTGAAATCCAGGCACTTAGATTGGCCTGCCAATCGGAACAGCGGATATTTCTTGACGGCGCCCACGTAGCAACAACCTGCGAACCCTGTCCCATGTGCATGACTGCCCTGCATTGGGCGCGCGTTGATACCGTTTACTACGGTGCCAGTATCGCGGATGCCAAACAAGCCGGTTTTAATGAGCTAAGACTTTCAGCGCAACAAGTGCTCGAAATTGGAGGCAGTTCTGTGAAACTGATTCAAGGTGTTTGCGAACAATCTTGTCGCGATCTCTTTTCCCAATGGTTGAAGCACAATCCCCAAGCTTATTAAAACCATTTAAGAATTGAAATTACAAAAATCCTACAGAGTAAAACTCCTGTCATCACAAAAAATTACATATAATTAACGGGCGGTAACTTATTGCTAAGCGCTCTCACTTGACTGTCTTGGCAGTTTATTTTTTTAACTGAATGTAACTTAAAATTCGTAGGAAGGAATGGGGTATGCGCAATAGTGCATCAGCCATACTCGTAGGCAATAAAGTCTATAAAACAAATGAAATTGTCATACGTCTGTCGGAAGAAATCTCGCAGTTAAGTGCGCGACTGGAAGACACTAAAACCTTAGGTCCAGGCAATGCCAGTCGACAAAAGGAAATCGTAGATATGATCAAAATACGCTGTGAATTACTTGGCACCTTATCCAAAAGTTTTGAATAAACAGTTTTGAATAAACAGAGTGTCAACCTTTAATCGTTTATTTTACCACGTGTTTGATACTGCAGAATCATAGAAGCGAGTGTTATTCCTGATATCGGGGATACTTACAGACATTGCAAGATAAATCGAAAAGAAGGACCAATCATGTGGCTACTTGAAATGCTCTCAAGTAGCCACGCTCTCAGCTTAAAAAAATACCTATTTTACTGATTATTCATGGCCTGAAACAACAGGCCCATTTCTTCAGTGGCATTATGAGGCACGGTATAACCGGTTTCATCTCTGATTTTGTCGAAATTATCGCGAATTTTTTCCAGCGTTAGTTTCTTATCAAAGATACCTTTGGTCGCACCAATAAATATGCGACCAACACGGCCCGCTGCCGCAGAATAAATTTCGCCACTGACCGGGCAGTCTTCATGAGCAAGATAAGCCACGATAGGCGACACCTGCGCAGGATCCATATCAAACTGGTCAGCCATGGGGCCCATTAAATCAGTAGTCATACGTGTTTTGGCACCCGGTGCCAATACGTTTGCCTTGATATTGTATTTTGCACCTTCCAGAGCAATTACATTGGTAAAACCAACAATACCCATTTTGGCCGCGCCGTAGTTCGTTTGACCAAAGTTACCAAAAATACCGGCTGCAGAAGACGTGTTGATAATTCGACCATATTGTTGTTCACGCATCAGCTCCCATGCAGCCTGGGTAACCCACACAGTGCCCATAAGATGAACGGCCATCACCGGATCAAACAGTTCGGGCGTCATATTGCGGAATGATTTATCACGCAGAATACCCGCATTATTGATCACGATATCAACGCGACCAAAATTATCGAGTGCAGTTTTGATGATTTGTGCTGCAGATTCTCTTTGTGCAACGTTATGCGAATCAACAACCGCTTCCCCACCCGCTGCTTTAATTTCTGCTACCACTTTTTCTGCAGGTGACGCTGAGCCACTTCCGGAACCATCAACAGAGCCGCCCAAATCGTTCACAACGACTTTAGCACCACGTGAAGCAAGCAATAAAGCATGTGAACGCCCCAAACCACCGCCCGCACCCGTGATTATCGCAACTTTACCGTCATATCGTAATTCGTTAGACATCTTACACTCCTTTATGTTTTTTATTGTTCGGGAAATTGAATTCCCGAACACTTAGACTCAAACAATTATGCAAGTTGAAAAACAGGTAAATGTTTACCACCACCGGCCTCTTCCCATGCCACCTTCACTTTGTCCCCTACTTTCGCTGTATGGGCATCCTGAAGACCGGTAATGTTTGTCATCATACGTGGGCCTTCTGCCAAATCAACCAATGCAACAGCATAAGGCACTTGGGCCGACATTGTAGGCAATCCGGCTTTGTGGCAAACAGTCACCGCGTAGATAGTGCCCAAACCTGATGCTTCTCTCCACTCCAGATTGGAACCATGGCAGTAAGGACAAAAGTTTCTAGGATAATGATGCGCCTTGCCGCAATCCTTGCAGAATGGCAAGCGAAGCACTTTCTCTTTTGTAGCTTCCCAAAAGGGTTCAGCCACTCGTGATGTTCCCATTAACATACGACTCATAGCGCATCCTCCGATCCAAGAACCAGTGTTGAAGTGCAAGAAAGAACACCGCCGCAACCATGCGCAACAGCAATATTGACGTTATCCACTTGACGCGGACCCGCCTGACGAGACACCTGACGCACAGCCTCAACCAGCAAGAACATGCCATACATACCCGGATGTGTGTACGAAAGACCGCCACCGTTAGTATTCGTTGGCAATGCGCCGCCTGGTCCTAAACGACCGTCAGCAACAAAAGCACCGGCTTCGCCTTTTTTACAGAAACCAAGATCTTCTAAAGCCAAAGCAACTGTAATGGTGAAAGAGTCATAGGTTTCAAGAACATTAACGTCTTTAGGTGTAATGCCCGCCATTTTGTATGCCTGCTGCCCGGAAATAACACCAGGTGTAGTGCAGATATCAGGCATTTGTGAAATCATCATTGAGTGATCATGCGCAGTGCCTGCGCCTAGTACATAGACGGGTTTCTGTTTCAGATGTTTTGCCCGCTCAGCAGTGGTCAGTACTACAGCGCCCGCGCCGTCAGTCACCAAACAGCAATCCAGACGATGTAACGGTGTTGCCACCATTGGAGAGCTCAGAACTTCTTCTATGGTGAGGGGTTCCTGATAACGCGCATTAGGATTTTTTGTTGCCCACTGACGTGTAGACACCGCTATTTGTGCGAGCTGTTCAGAAGTGGTGCCATATAAAGCCATATGTCGGCTGGCAGCCAGCGCATAAGCACCGGCAGGCATAATATTGCCGTATGGAATTTCCCACTCAATCATGGGCATGGGGTTTTGAGGATCAAGCATTCCCATCATTGCCGACATGTCGCCCAAGCCTTTGCCACGCGCACGTGGTGTCGAGGCAAAGAAAACAACCGCCACTTCACACATGCCCGCTGCAATTGCCAACGCAGCGTGCTGAACGTGCACTTCAAAACTTGAACCGCCTGTCATGGTGCTATCAGTGTAGCGCGGTGTAATACCTAGGTGCTCGGCCAGTTCCATGGTTGGCATCATCATGCCCGTACCAAATAAACCGTCTACATCAGAGACTTTAAGGCCTGCATTGTCTAATGCCCCTTTAACCATTTGTACTTCAAGGTCACGTTCGCTAACCCCAAGCACACCAGTCGCTGATGCAGCATCTATAGCGCCGACAATCGCCACCTTTCCTCTTATATCGCCAGGATTGTATGCCATGATTTTCCTATTTTCGTTTGATTATTGTTCAGGGCTCAACGATAAAAACTGTGGTTACCAATTAACACGGGGTATCGGCATCCAAAGAACCCGTTTTTTCCAAAGAGAGCTTTCAAACGTTTGTTTGAAAGCTGCGTGTGCAGGCTACGGGATATTTACGCCAAAGACAAGTCCGAAACATCGAGTTCAGCAAAGATATTGCCCTGTAATATCTGACAAGATTAAGCACGATTACGACATTCTTAACGTAACAAAAATGTTAACAAGTTCACGTATTGAACATTATTCATAGCCACTTTTCTAAAGACCTGGCAAAACAATATACATACCCAGTTCTTTGTGTGAATAAGCGCCTTGCCAGCATCTACAAACCTATATACGATCAAAGTATAAACACCTACCCGCCATCACTATTATAAAAATCAGGAGCTCCTCCATGGCAAAAGTCATGTTTTTCAATCTGCCCGGCGCCAGTGGACACATTAATCCAACAGTGGGGTTGGTTGCCGCCTTGATTGCAAAGGGCGAGCAAGTCATTTATTACGCCGGCGAGGATTCCAGAGAAAAATTTACGGCACTTGGCTGTGAATTCAGAAATTATGAATCCTGGTTTCATTACCATCATAATCCGCAGGTCAGCACTCACCTTATACCCATGGCAATGACCGAACTTAATATGATGGACAGCTGCATTGAAGATCTGATTGAAATTGCCCGAGACGAAAAAATCGATTACATCATCTACGATGCGTGCTGTATTTGGGGCAAATACATGGCCAATGCCTTGGGCATACCCGGCATCAATTTACTCACCACTATCGTCAGTTCTCCCTGGATTCCCTTTGCCGATTTCAGACTGGGCATGACCATCGCAGGAACATTAATCACCGGGGCACCTCGCGCCATTCCCGTGGCCAGACGCATGCTGATTGATATATTCAAGCGCATAAAAACGCCCTATCACGGTTTGTTCTACCACATATTTGATGTATTTGCCTGCGTGGGCGATTTAAACATCGTGTTTAATACCAAAGAATTTCAGCCCTTTGTTGACAAACTCGCAGGGAATTTTCATTTTGTTGGCGCTTCTATACCTGAGCGTCGCGATGTCATCAGTGCAGAATTTCAAAATCTCGGTAAAAAACCCTTGGTCTATGTCTCACTGGGTACCTTGCATAACGCAAACCCCGAGTTTTTTAAAAACTGTATTGAGGCGCTAAGAAACAGTGATTGTGATGTCATTATTTCAATCGGCAAAACTGTACAAGCATCAGACCTGGGTCCTTTACCTGATCACATCAAGGTTTATCCATTTGTACCCCAGTTACATGTGCTTAAATTTGCGAGTGTTTTTATTACGCACGGCGGCATGAACAGTTTAAATGAAGGACTGTATTTTGGCGTACCTGTCATAGTCTGCCCTCAGCAATTGGAGCAGGCATTTAATGGCCGTCGTTTGCAAAAAATGGGGGTCGCTAAAACCTTGGGGTGCGCAAATCCTAGCGTCGACCTTATCAAACACAGCGTCGAAGACATCATCCACGACAAAGAAATGAAAAAGCGAACAGCCGCTTACGGTGAAACACTTAAAGCAGGAGGAGGCTACCTCAGAGCAGCCGAATTGATCATTAACTATACTCAGAAGTCAAAAAACTACGCACAGCAAAAAGAGGTCGTTAACGCCTAAGATCAACTGTCTGTTTTCCTGTTTTCTGTTTTTTTATAAACCTATGCGCTGCAAGTAAATCATTCAATTTATTTGCAGCGCATAAAGTCGCTCGTTAGCCGTAGGATTTTACGTCCTGCCAATAACGTGCTTCGATATCTTTTTTCGGCATTTTTCCGGCCAAATTTCGTGGCAACTCAGCAAATTCGACCAGGCGCGGCAACTTAAATCCATACAAACCATTTTGTTTGCAGTGTTCGAGAATCTCTTCCTCTGTTGCTACTTCCCCTGGTTTTAGCTGTACAACCGCAAAAGGCACTTCACCCAGATCAGCATCAGGCCCTCTGACTACGGCAACATCAGCCACTTTTTTGTGTTGTTTAATAACGTGTTCAATTTCATTGGGAAACAGGTTAACACCACCGCAGATAATCATTTCCTTAACGCGGGAGGTCAAATAGAGAAAGTCATCTTTATCCAGATAGCCAATAAGTCCATCGTCATACCACAGCTGTCCGTCTATTTCGAGGAAATTTTTACGCATGTCTTCTTCGGATACGCCGGCATATTCCAGTCCATAGACAGTCGGTGTACGCATAATCACCTTGCCTTCCTGTCCCACATCGGCCCACTGTTTTTTCTCTGCGTTCCAGATGCGACAATCGCAGCCACGCACCTTGCCCACGCTTTTATAGCGTTCAGGATTTTCCTGATAATCTTCAGGTGCCAGAATGGTCACCAGCCCTGTTTCTGACGCGGCGTAATATTCATGAAATACATCTTTAGGGGCACCCTGACGGCGAAAAAGCTGATTAATTTCCTGTTTAACATGAGGCGGGCAAGGTGCCGCCGCACAAATAATAGAGCGCATTGTTGACAGGTTATAACGACTCAAAACCTCATCAGGCAATTTCAACACCCGTTCAAGCATGGTGGGCGCCACAAAAACCCAGCCGATGCGTTCATCTTGTATTATTTTGAGAAAACTTTCGGCGGTAAATTTTCGCATGGGCACAACCGTGCCGCCCATAAAAAATGGCAATACTCCAATTTGCACACCCGCATGATAAAGAGGACCCGGAATCAATGAGCGAATATTTTTGGTCTGTACATCCTTGATATCACCCAGCCCATAGTGGTGGAACATGGTCAGCTGTTTTATGCCAAATTTTTTCACGTCGTTTTTTGACGCACCCCGGCGCTGAGAATCATCATCAGAGGCCAATCGTTCGCGATTAATGTGCATGTATTTAGGCGTGCCCGTGGTGCCGCCACTGTAGGGACGTGCAGCCATATCCAATTTGCCGGGCGGCAAGGTAGGCGTCGCATTGCGAATCAATTGTTCGTAATCGAGCATGCCCTCTGGAATAGAATCGCCCACGGCGATAACGGTTTTAACGCTTGGAATCAGGTCCAGTATAGGCGTAATTTTATCGAGGAAGTCGACATCAAAAATCAGCACTTTAGGTTGCGCGGCATTGATGCACTGAGCCAACTCATGGGGTTTTAAATGCCAGTTCAGCATGGGCATTTGAATCCCCGTCAAGGTACAGGCCAGATTCAATTCAAACCAGGTAGCGCCATTACATAATAATTCAGCAACACCGTCTCCCTGCTTTATTCCAAGGCTGTGCAAGGCATCGGCCAAACGCAAGGTCCGATCTTTGAATTGAGCAAAGGTAATACGCTGATCACCATCGATAATCGCTTCACGTTCGCCCAGCGTATCCCAGAAAGAAAGCAAGAAATGCCGGCCTAATTCTGCCTTATTGAATCGGCTATTTATCAGTGCCTTGGTGACGGATTTAACGCCATTCACAAATCCAAACTGACGAAGAGGTGCCATGAGTCCCTTACGGGCGGCCTGGTTCTGCCTGAGCTCTGCAAGTGCTGACATAAAGAAATCCTTCCTTAAAGTTTTAATTTATTCTATTTATTGTTTTTTATATTTTTTCGGACAATACCAGAAAAATCAGCATTTCATGCCACGTATCCATTACGTGATCGAAATCCATGCCTGATTATTTAAAATTATGCTTGGCATTGATTACTCACTCGAGTGATAGTAATCACAATCTACTTTAGACGCAATTTATTATCTTGCAGGGAAATTCAGTACGTGGTTTATAAAATTGAACGCAGCCAGCGAAAAACCGTGGCCATTCAAATTCGCCATCAGCACGTCATTGTACGTGCTCCCTTGCGTCTTCCATTGGGCATTATTGATGCGTTTGTATCCGCAAAAGAAGAGTGGATACAAAAGAAACTGACGGAGCAAGCGCGCAAAGCGGATGAACGTTTTGAAATCAGCCATGGGCGCACAATTCCCTACAAGGGCCAGCTAAAAGAACTGATTTGTCTCGAAGGAGGCCGCAATCAGATCGAAATGAACGACAGCACAATTACAATCCGTCGTCATCCACAGAGCAGTACTGCACACAGCCAACTCTTTGAACAGTGGCTTAAAACCAAGGCAAGGCATGAATTAAAAGATCGCACGCAGATTCTGGCTACACGAATGGGCGTGGAAAACAAGCTAAAAGAAATCCGTTTCAGGAAAACACGCAGTAAATGGGGACACTGTAGCGCCGATGGTATTATACAGTTCAACTGGTTAATTATGATGGCACCAGAATCAGTCATTGATTATGTTGTAACACATGAATTATGTCATTTGATTCACTTTAATCATTCGGCACTTTTCTGGAAACACGTCGAACGCTTGCAACCTGATTACCCGATGGCACGTCATTGGCTCAAAACAAAGGGGCACACACTTTGGTTAAAATAAATCAAACAAACTGCCGCTAATATCGAACGTTATTATCCCCCCGTCGCATTCATAAACCGAACAATTTGTGGTGCCTCGTTCAAATCAAAATAGTGGCGCTCGGGTTTAAGGTCGATAGCTGAGGTAATGAGCGCTTTTAAGCGCTCTAAATCACCCGGATATTCTCTAAGCGTTTTTTTCAGATCAACCGAGTGTTCATTACCAAGACACAACAAAAGTCGTCCTTCAACGGTGACCCGCACACGATTACAGCTGCTGCAAAAATTATGGCTATGGGGTGAAATAAAACCAAATCGACTGTTTTTTCCCGCAGCTTGATAATACCGTGCCGGCCCACCTGTGGTTTGCGTGGAGGGCGTTAATGAATAGTGTTTGGCCAGAATTTCAGCGATGTCTGCACTGGCCATAAAACTCTGGGCTCGATCATGCTCGTCGATAACACCCAAGGGCATTTCTTCAATGAAAGTAAGATCGTACTGATGCGAACAAGCAAAATTGGCAAGGGCTATAATTTCATCATCGTTGCGACCCTTTAAAATCACCGCGTTTAATTTTATTTTATTAAACCCGGCACGCTGAGCCGCCTCAAGACCTTCCAACACCGCAGGCAAATCACCCGTGCGGGTAATTTGTCTGAAACGCTCGGCGTTCAAACTGTCGAGACTCACATTCAAACGCTGCAAACCAGCGTCAAACAGTGCTGGAGCCAGCATTTTCAACCGAGAGCCATTGGTGGTCAGGCTTACTTCTTTCAAACCCGGCATTGCGACTATTTTTTGAATCAGCCAAGGCAAATCACGCCGGAGCAAAGGTTCACCACCAGTCAGCCTGATTTTTTTTACGCCCAGTTCGACAAAAGCTTGTGCGACCTGCGCCAATTCTTCCAGACTTAAGACATCGTGGCGTGGCAGAAAAGTCATTTTTTCAGCCATGCAATACACACAACGAAAATCACAACGATCGGTCACGGATAAACGCAGATAATCAATGCTTCGGCCAAAGCGGTCAATTAATTGATTGCTGAGTGCAAGTGAGCTCACAAGTTTTTTTCGCCTTGTCGAAAAACTGAATTGGCCGCTGACTGTGTTTTCATATCTGCTTTGACCTGATTCCAGAATTCATCTAATTCTTCCAGGGTATAATCCTGCCACTGTTTGCCTTCGGCATGGATACGTTGTTCTATACCATACATTCGACTTTCAAATTTATTATTCGCCACTAACAGCGCCATATCGGGATCTATTTTCAGGTAACGGGACACATTAACGGCCGCAAAGAGCAAGTCACCAAACTCTTCTTCAATGGACTGTGCCTCGTGCCCCTCATCTACAGCTGTTTTTAGCTCTTCAAGTTCTTCGGCGACTTTGGCAAACGCCGGCTGCACATCAGGCCAGTCAAATCCCACACGTCGGGCCGCTTTTTGTAATTTTCCTGCGCGTTTAAGCGGCGCCAAACCTCTGCTCAGATCCTGAAAAAGCACACTCTGCTTCTTGTGCTTTTCTTGTTTTTCATTTTGTTTAACACGCTCCCAGACAGTTTCAACGTCCTCAGCCTTTTGTACAGAAGACACCTGCTGTCCAAACAGCTCCAGCCGCCCCTCAGGAAAGACGTGAGGATGGCGACGCAGTAGTTTTTCACTGATGCCATTCACAACATCGTCAAAAGTAAACTGATTCTGCTCTGCGGCCATTTGGCTGTAAAACACCACTTGCAGCAATAAATCGCCCAGTTCTTCCTGAAGATGACGCGAATCGCCGCTCTCAACCGCATCCACCACTTCGTAGGCTTCTTCAATGGTAAAAGGTGCGATACTTCTGGGCGTTTGCTCCAGATCCCAAGGACAACCCCACTCCTTGTCACGCAAACACGCCATAATGTAACGAAGTTTTTCCATGGGAATGTCATTGGCCATAAGGTCTATTTATCCAGGGTTATTTGTGCACACATTGATTTACGCACCAATACGGTTAACTTCGATAATGTTGGGTAATTGATTTATTTTTGCCAATACCTGACTTAACTGCTCTATACCGCTGACCTCAAGCGTTATTTTCATGTCGGCGGTACTGTTGCTGCTATTGGACAAGGTGTTCATGGCGGTGATGTTCACATTACACTTTGCCAGAATCTCAGTAATGTCCTTGAGCAGACCGCGACGATCGAAGGAGCTGATATGAACATCCACAGGGTAACATTTTGTCTCACCCGTTCCCCAGCTCACCTGAATAAAACGATCCCGACTTTGTTTGCCCAATTGCTCCAGATGACCACAATTTCGACTGTGAATAGTCACCCCTCTGCCCAAGGTCACATAACCCACAATAGATTCACCCGGCACAGGTTTACAGCATTTGGCAATATGGGCCATCAAATTACCCACACCATAAATATTAATACCAGGCGCATCATGCGCATGATCACCGTCACGCATGACCCGCGCAAGAGCATGTTCCTCTTTGGCGGCACTCATATCGAGGTAATTATTCAGCGCATTTACAACTTGGGTAATTTTAAGATCACCGGCACCGACGCTGGCAAACAGATCTTCACCGCTTTTAAGGTTCAGTTTCGCGGCTAAGGCATCAAGATCAATATTTTTCAGCGACAGGCGTTTGAATTCAGTGGCTACCAGTGCTTTACCGTCAATGATGTTTTTGTCGCGGTCCTGCTGCTTAAACCAGTGCTGCACTTTGGCCCGAGCCCGGCTTGTGTGCAAATATCCGGCATTGGCATTAAGCCAGTCACGACTGGGCACGGCTTCTTTGCCGGTCAGAATTTCAACTTGCTGTCCCGTTTCCAAGGTGTACGTCAGAGGAACGATACGGCCGTTTACTTTGGCACCCCGGCACCGATGCCCGACTTCAGTATGAACATGGTAGGCAAAATCGACCGGTGTTGCGCCGGCTGACAAATCAAGCACATGGCCCTCAGGTGTAAAAACATAAATACGGTCGTCGGAGGAATCACTCTGTAACTGTTCAGTGAGATCATCGACGTGCTTTTCACCAAGTTCTTCATTCCATTCCAGTACTTGACGCAACCAGCTGATTTTTTCTTCGTAACTGCGTTCCACCTTCGAATGGGGCGATTCCTTATAACGCCAATGTGCACACACGCCCAACTCGGCCTCTTCGTGCATCTGGTGGGTGCGGATTTGCACTTCAAGAATGCGGCCTTTGGAAGCAATCACCGCCGTGTGTAATGAGCGGTAACCGTTTTCTTTGGGTGTTGCAATGTAATCATCAAATTCTTTGGGAATGTGTTTCCATAAAGCATGAACAAGACCCAGTACGGTGTAACAAGACGCAACATCGGGCACGAGAATACGAATCGCGCGGATATCATAGACATGATAAAAATCGATATTTTTGCGGCGCATTTTCCGCCAGATACTGTAAATATGTTTTACCCGGCCACTGATTTCGGCTTTGATATGATTTTCATCAAGCACCCGGCCAACGTCATGAATAACATCGTCAATGTACTTTTCCCGCTCCATGCGTTTTTCTGCCAGCAACAAAGCGATTTTTTTGTAGGCCTCCGGCTGAAGATAACGAAATGAGAGGTCTTCCAATTCCCACTTTACATGCCCTATGCCCAGTCGATGCGCCAGAGGCGCATAAATATCAAAAATTTCCCGGGCCACGCGCACCTGACGCTCCGGCGGAGAATGTTTTACTGCGCGAATTGCGGTCGTTCTTTCAGCCAGTTTGATCAGGACAACGCGCACGTCATCGACCATGGCAACAAGCATTTTGCGCACATTTTCCAGCTGTGCTTTTTTTAGCCCCAGTGCCGATTTGTTCCGTTTTGGATTCAAAAACTGCGAAATGGCCGCCATTTTTGAAACGCCTTCGACCAGTTTGGCGACATCATCGCCAAAATTCTTGCGCACCGTCTCCAAGGTAATGCGCTCTTCTCGCACCGCACGATAAATCACCGCTGCAACAAGAGAGTCCAGATCAAGGTGCAAACCGATAAGAATGTCGCACATTTCCAGACCCATCTGGAAGCTGTCAACACCTTCAATCCACTGCTTGCCGCTGACATTCGCCTCTAAATTGAGTGCACGGCTCATTTCGCAGGCTCGCCGTAATGGCTCTATATCAGGCAGACCACTTTTCTCTTGTACTTTGCTAAGCCACGTATCCAGATCAATCACATTGTCACTGTGAATGTGATGTTCTTCCCGAATTTTTACCATGCTATTTTTCAAACACCGCTATAGATTCAACATGTGCCGTATGTGGAAACATATCCATAACACCGCTGTTGAGAAGTGAGTAACCCAATTTTTTTAGCTCCCCCGCATCACGCGCCAGGGTAGCCGGATTGCAAGAAACATACACAATTCTTTTGGGGGCCAGTAATGAAATATTTTGTACCACCTCCAGCGCCCCGGAACGTGGTGGGTCGAGCAATACTTTATCAAAGCCGCCTTGAGCCCAGGTCTGTTGACGAAAATCCTGCGTCAGATCAGCAAGGTAAAAATAGGCATTGTCAATTTGGTTGTGTTTGGCATTTAATTCACCCCGCTGCACCATGGCAGCGCTTCCCTCGACGCCAATGACTTCCTTGCAGTGCCGAGCAATAGGCAAGGTAAAATTGCCCAGTCCGCAAAACAAATCCAGTACCCGGTCATCAGGATGCAATTCCAGCAAAGCCAGTGCCTGCGCCACCATCTGTTTATTGATAGAAGCATTCACCTGGGTAAAATCCAATGGATGAAAGAGCATGTCCAGTGACCATTTATCAAGACGATAGCTCAGATATGCCGCATTGGTATCAGGATAGATTCGATGAACACTGTCAGGACCTGAAGATTGCAAATAAATCCAGTACTGGTGTTGCTCGCCAAATTTTGCCAACAAGGTGTGATCTTCTTCGCTCAGCGGTTCCATATGACGAAAGACCAGTGCCACCTGATCATCCCCCATGGAGACCTCAATCTGGGGAATACTTGCGCGGGCTTGCATTGAATCCAGCAAGTGCCGGATTGCGGCAATATTCTCGCCCACCCGCGCATCCAGCACCGGACAATAATCAATTTCGGCCACCAGAGAATTACGTTTTTCACGAAAGCCCACTAACACGCCGCCTTTTTTGGCCACATATTTAACCGCCAAACGTGCCTTGCGCCGGTAACCCCATACCTGTGCTTGCATGGGAGGAAGCAAAACAGGTGTGTCGATGCCCCCGAAATGCGCATAGTGCTCGCTCAAAGTGCGCTGTTTGTGCTTGATTTGCTGAGCAGAACTCATGTGCTGCAAACTGCATCCACCGCACACCATGGCTTTCGAACACGAAGGCTCCACCCGGTCCGAAGAGGCTTGCAACACCTCAATCACCCGCGCATCTGAATAACGTTTACTGACATGGGTATACTGACAATTCACCTCTTCACCCGCTAAAGCACCATCAATGAACACGGCCTTGCCATCGACCCGGGCGACGCCACGGCCATCGTGACTCAGACTTTCTACTTTAACGATAAAAGAATCTACGGGTACGGGTTTTTTTCTGTGATGTCGTTTTGCCATAAAGGAAATTCTAAAAAGAAGAAGCTCGACCCACTTGCTGTCACGAAGCTCTTATAGTGCTGCAGCAGCAAGCGAATGATTAAATATTAAAACCCTCAGGTATGATTAAACACACCGGTCGAAAGATAACGGTCACCGCGATCACAAATCACCGCCACGATAACTGCATTTTGCACCGTTGCCGAAATCTGCAATGCTGCGGCCACTGCGCCACCGGAAGAGACGCCGCAAAATAGGCCCTCCTGCGTCGCCAAGGCGCGCATGGTGTTCTCGGCAGTAACTTGATCAATATCCAGCACCTGATCCACTCTCGCTGGATCAAATATTTTGGGTAGATACGCTGCCGGCCACCGGCGGATGCCTGGAATGGAAGAGCCTTCCTTGGGTTGCAGCCCAATAATCTGAATTGCTGGATTCATTTCCTTTAAATAGGCCGACACCCCCATGATGGTGCCGGTAGTGCCCATAGAACTAACAAAGTGGCTAATCTCACCCCCGGTTTGTTGCCACAGCTCTGGCCCGGTTGTTTTATAGTGCGCAAGCGGATTATCAGGATTGGAAAACTGGTTTAATACCACGCCTTCACCACGGGCTTGCATACTATCAGCCAGATCACGCGCGCCTTCCATGCCTTCGGCCTTGCTCACCAGGACCAGTTCAGCACCGTAGGCCGCCATGGCAGCCTTGCGCTCCTCACTCATGTTATCCGGCATGATAAGAACCATGCGATAGCCTTTAATAGCCGCCGCCATGGCAAGGGCAATGCCGGTATTGCCACTGGTCGCCTCAATCAGGACGTCACCTCTGCGGATCTCACCCCGCATTTCAGCCATGTTGATCATGTGCAAAGCGGGGCGATCTTTGACTGAACCGGCGGGATTATTGCCCTCCAGTTTGACCAGCAGCGTATTCGTGGTAGCCCCTGGTAAACGTTGGAGTCGTACCAGCGGCGTATTACCTATATAGTCTTCAATCGTTGGATAATTCATAGGCACTCATTTTACCTTTTCATTTCACCCTGAAAACAGACATGTCATCCTCACTGCCACACTTACAATAATCAGGGCGTTATGCAAGCACTCAGTCAGATCAGCACGTAGGAAAATACCCTTCCATGAGGTATTTTGTCACCCTGTAAACTCTAATTACCGGAACCAGTGATACATGATAGAACTGCTTTCATTAAAGAAGCTCAGCACCCACCACCGCTATATTCTGTTGAGTCTTGTACCCACCTTGCTTTTAAGCACGGTATTAGGTTTCAGTTTTCTTTGGTTACGCCTGAGCGATCTCAACAAAAGCCAGCTTGACCAGGGATTTAGTACGCTTAACAACTTCAGTTATCTGGTGCAGATTTCACTCAATGGCGCCCCTGAAGAGAGCATTCAAGACATTGCTTATTATATATTGAACAACAGCGCCGCAAGATCGGTGAATATTTTCAACAGTTCACGCAGCCTTGTCGCTACTGCCGGCCCCGTGATGTCCGAGCCCCTGTCCAAGGACAGACCCCTGCTCGATCAGGCGCATTATGAAAAAACCCGTGATTCTATACGTTTTTACACCCCGTTAAGAGAAGATCTTCTGAGCCCGGTCAGTACATTAACCAAAAAACAGGCGCAGATAAAAAACTGGGGCTGGATTGAAATTGAAATCCCTGCTTACGCCACCACAGTAAAACGTTACCAAGCCTTTACCCTGGTGATGATCGTTGTACTCATTAGCTGGCTGCTGCATCTGGCCATAGTTTTACAACGCGCCCACCTGATCGACATGATTTTAAACAAGTTCAGTCAGGCCTTTTCTTCCTTAAAAAGCGGCAATTTTAAAACGTCGATGCGCGTCACCAGTCCCGGTGATTTGGGTTTGCTCGAAGCGGAATTCAACTCCATGTGCTACGCCCTGCAACAGCATCAGGAAGAATTGTATCGCAGCATGCAGCAAACTAATGACGATATCAACGAAACATTGGAAACCATAGAAATACAAAACATTGAGCTGGATCTGGCGCGCAAAGAAGCGCTCAAAGCCAGTCAAAGCAAGTCCGATTTCCTGGCAAAAATGAGCCATGAAATCCGCACGCCTCTTAACGGTATCATCGGTTTTACCCACTTATTATCAAAGTCCAATCTGACACCACGTCAGTACGAACAAGCCGTCATTATTCAAAAATCGGCCAACGGCCTCTTGGCCCTTATTAATGACATTCTGGACTTCTCGAAAATTGAAGCCGGCAAACTGGAAATAGATCAAGTGTCCTTCAATTTGCAGGAATCCATTGAAGAAGTCCTTGATATGCTCGCCCCCTTTGCAGAAGAGAAAAAACTCGAACTTATTTCGCTGTATTATTCAGACACACCAAGCCAAATGGTGGGTGACCCCCTGCGCATCAAACAAATAATCACCAACCTGATCAATAACGCGATCAAATTTTCCAATCAGGGCAATGTATTGGTGCGCACCATGCTGGAATCCGAAAACGATTCCGCTTATTTAATCAAAATCAGTATTACGGATAATGGTCAGGGTTTAAGCAAGAAAGACCAGGAGCTCCTCTTCCAATCATTCAGTCAACTGCATAACGGGATGGGCAATGCTCACCATGGCACCGGTTTGGGTCTGGTGATATCCAAACATCTTACCGAATTAATGGGCGGCAACATCGGTTGCATCAGTGAATCCAACCAGGGCGCGACATTCTGGTTTACCTTTCAGGTGCGAAAAGATCCCATGGGAGAGCAAGCCGTCGGCACAACGGTCTTTAATGACAAGCGTATAGCCTTGTACGATAAAAATGTGTCATCCAGACTCGCTCTTTCTCAGCACTTGCAACAACTGGACATCTACTTCGACGAGTTCGACGTATTAGATGACCTGACTGCATACATTCGCAGCGCTATCAGCAATGACACGCCCTACCATGCCGTGATAATGGGACTGAGTTTCAGCGAAGAAGCCGATCCAATTATACCCATAACCATTGAAAACATTGAAAAAGCCTTAAATTGCCGTGTCATTGTTCTCAGTCATGCCTACGCACAAAACACCCAGCAACACCTGCTCGATAAATGTGCATCGGTCGTATTAGGCAAACCTGCCGGACACGCACAACTCCTTTCTGCGTTGCAAGGTTTTCTAAAACGCGGCTCAAACGTTTACCCTGAACAAGGCAGAACAAGTCCACAACAACGATTCACCAAACCACCCAGAATACTTGCCGTTGACGACACGGCGACCAATTTACAATTACTGTGTATTTTTCTGCGTCAACTAGGCGCGCATGTCACGGCATGTGAATCGGGCAAAGAGGCTATTCAACACCTGGAAGAAAGTGAATTTGATTTAATATTTATGGATTACCGTATGCCGGACATGAATGGCTTGCAGGCTACCCAAATAATTCGCGCCAAAGAAGCAAATGACAAACACATTCCCATCATTGGTCTAACTGCGCACGCAGCCAAACAAGAAAAATTACAACTTCTGGCTGCAGGCATGGATGACTGCATCACCAAACCGGTGGATGAAAAACAACTCTATCAAATCATCGTTAAATGGACAGGCAATAAACGATTAGCACTTGCTCCAAAGCCGGATGACAACACACTTTTGCCAAAAGAAGCGCCCGTGGTCGATACCAAAGAATGTCTGCGTCTGGTGGGCGGCAAAGCAGATTTAGCCAAAGACATGTTTAATAAATTTATTGATTCGCTGCACCGCGACAAAGCACGCATTGTGGAGCAACAGCACAATACCGAGCAATTACTCGAAACAGTGCATGGCCTTCATGGCGCAAGTCGCTACTGTGGCGTGCCTTACTTACGCGCGCAGGCAGAATCCCTCGAAAAGCTCATTCACAGATCGCCACATAAGCACAGAGAAATTGCCACCGAAGTCGATATCCTGCTTGCAGAAATTGAGCGAGTACTGGTATGGGCACAACAACACCCCATGCCACCTTTTGAGGAATAATAAAGCGCTCCAAGCACCTATTCGTCAAGCACCAGATCACGTTTAAAGCGTTTAAAGTTCTCGACGTAATGCATGGCACTCATTTCCAGAAACATTTTCTGCTGATCACTTAACTGTTTGGTAATTTTGCCAGGGGATCCAATCACCATTGAACCATCGGGAATTTCCTTACCTTCCGGAATTAGCGTATTGGCACCAATCAGGCAATGTTTCCCGATTTTAGCGCCATTCAAAATCACCGAATTAATACCAATCAGACTGTAATCGCCAATACTGCAACCGTGCAGCATGACTTTGTGCCCGACAGTAACACCTTTGCCAATTGTTAATTTATAACCCACATCTGTATGCAATACCGAAAGATCCTGTACATTGGAATTTTCTCCAATTGTAATAACATCGTTATCACCACGCACTACCGTATTAAACCAGATACTGGCATTGTTTTCTAAAACGACCGAGCCAATGACAATCGCATTGTCGGCAATAAAATAATCCTCGCCTTTGATTTCTATCCGTCGCTCACCCAGTCGATAACGCATGAAAACTCTCCTCATTTTTATTATTGAACACGTAATATTTTTTATTTAAACGGCAACTCAATGGCCGCATCGTACACCGAATTAATCATGTCTACGATTATGTACGCAGTCAGCCCCCAAATTGTGTAACCTTCATAAACAAAACTGGGAAACGACAGCTCAGTGTCATTGAATTTATACAAAAAGGGCGTGACATTGCGTTGATCCATAAAGTATTGCAATGGCACTTTAAACACGCTGTCGAGTTCATCTGATGTGGGTTGCAAGTGCAAGTTGGCATCAATGATTCCAACATACGGCATCACATTAAGCCCCGTGCGTGCAACCAAAGGTTTGAGCCGGCCAATCACCTCAACCATTTCGGGAGCCAAACCGACTTCCTCATGGGATTCACGCAAGGCCGTCACTAACAAACTTTCATCGTGCTCTTCCCATTTACCCCCCGGAAAACACACTTCTCCGGGATTTCTTGAAAGATGTCCAGCACGACGAGTTAATAAAACCTCCGGATCGGCGAACACGTCCGTGACTGCCACCAAAACCGCCGACTTGGGCAAGTCAGGATTCACCAGCTCATATTCACGACCACTGAGTCTTTCGCGTAAAAGTTTTAACATAACGATTCAAAGCCAAAGAAATGTCCCACCAAATCGTTCATCAAGAACGCCCCATGCGACCAAATAAATGCGCACAGCATAACGCATACTCTGTGGATTTTTATCTATGACAGCCAACAGCCTGGAACACCATGGCAAGCATTTATTCGCAAAAATAACACAAGTTTATGACTTTAAACGACTATATAACCAAGACCGCACATCGAAAGCTCTTTGCTGCGTGCAAAAAAACAAGACCATTTTACCGCGTTACAATGATCTGATTGAAAGAACAAAACTTATTAGATTAGTATATGCGCAATGGATTTCAAGAAATTTGAGCAAGAAACTGCTTTTCCCACCCAAATTAAGCTGTGGCCGCGCATAGGTCTTTAATAAGGATGGTCTCAACCATGACAAATTATCTGCCCGATTTTGATGATCTCGTTCTTTTAGCCAAAAACAATCCTGAAGAGTTTGAAATCCTGCGCACCAATCTTTGCAATGCCTTAATTGAACGCGCACCCGAAACAAGCCGACGCCGCCTGCGTGGCATCCAGTTTCAAATTGATATGGAACGCCGCAAAGCCTCCAATCCCATGGCAGCGTGTATCCGTATTTCGCAAATGATGCACGACTCCTTTGAAGAGCTGCGCCTTACTCTTAACGAAGCAACAGGAAATACACCCGCTGTAAACGCCGTAAGAGCCAAGTCTTTTAATGTTGATGCGGCCAGCAAAATACTAAAATTCCCCGGCAGATAACACCTGGATAATAATCAAAACGATCAAGATATCACCGGCGCTGCGTATTCATGAGACCGCGCCCTCTTCAATACCCGGCAAGCACTTTTCGACAAAAACCGCCGTATTCTCCTGCTCCAACACTTCTATTTATTTACCTTTATCCTCTTTGCGTTATATTCTTAAAGTCCGATCCTGAAATGGATATTTTTTCTGTTTGTCAATCGCATGCAAGGGCCATGATTTCATGAAATTCTGTAGTGACTGCGGCTCCTCCGTTTCGCATCGCATCCCCCAGGGCGACAATAGGCCGCGCTTTATTTGTGACCAATGTAATGCCATTCACTACCAAAATCCCCGAATCATTACCGGCTGTCTTGTTGAGCATCAAGATAAAATCCTGCTGTGTAAACGGGCCATCAGTCCACGCAAAGGCTTTTGGACACTGCCGGCAGGCTTCATGGAAAACGGTGAAACTATTGAAGAAAGCGCTCTTCGTGAAACTTGGGAAGAAGCCGAAGCTAAAGTCATTAATCCAGAACTTTATACGGTGTTTAATTTACCCTATATCAATCAGGTCTATATTTTTTATCGTGGCATGCTCATGAACGGTCAGTTTGGTGCCGGCATAGAAACGCTTGAGTCCCAACTTTTTTATGAGGAGGATATTCCATGGGACTTACTCGCATTCCCAACCATCCATACGGTGCTCAAGTTTTATTATAACGATTGCAAAAATAAATCTTTCCCTGTGCGAATTGAAAACATAGTATTCCCTTCTCATAAACAGGTTGAGTCTCAACGTTAACGGGGTTAGCCTTCTCGTATCCTGATTTATTTTAAATAAGAGAGCTGTTATGGATGGCAAACGTTTTTTATTAGAAGTGCAACCGAATATTCCAGACAGTCTCAGCAGACTCAATGAATTAGCCGCTGATCTTTATTACAGCTGGGACAGGCAAGTACGCGCACTCTTTTTTCGTCTCGACTCCAATTTATGGAACTCGACCGGACATAACCCAAAACTTTTCTTGCGTCGGATAAAACAGGAGAATCTGGAAAAAGCCGCCCGAGATCCTGTGTATATACAGGATTATCATCGTGTGCTTTCTGCTTACGAAAGTTATCTTCAAAACAAAAATCAGGCCGAGGTCTCTAAATATCTTGATCTTGAAACCGATCTGGTCGCCTATTTTTGTGCAGAATACGGTCTACACGAAAGTTTTCCCATTTACTCTGGCGGACTCGGCATACTGGCTGGCGATCATTGCAAGGCGGCCAGCGACATGGCCATTCCTTTTATCGCCGTTGGTTTGCTTTATCGCCAGGGATACTTCACCCAGATGATTGACCCTCAGGGCAATCAGATCGCACAAAGCATTGAAATCCGGTTTAACGAATTACCCATTGTGCCCGTCAGAAAAAGTGATGGCGACTATTTAATGATTGACCTAGAGCTCCCCGGTCGCATTTTAAAACTCAAGGCATGGAAAGCCAAAGTCGGGCACATTACTCTTTATCTGCTTGATTCCGATATTCCAAGCAACAATCCAGACGATAGACGCATCACCCACCAATTATATGGCGGTGACATTACCAACCGTCTTTTACAAGAAATCGTGTTAGGCGTCGGTGGCGTCGGTATTTTACATGCAATGGGCATTAAACCTACGGTTTGGCACATCAATGAAGGACACGCTGCGTTTCAACTTCTTGAACGCTGCCGGCAATTAGTGGCTACAGGCATGGATCCCTATGCCAGTCTGGAAAGTATTGCTGCCAATACCGTTTTTACAACGCATACACCGGTGCCTGCCGGGCACGACATCTTTGATCGCTCGCTCGTAGCCCATTACCTGGGCGCCTACATTGCGCAACTTAAGTTACCCATAGATGAATTTCTGGCGCTGGGCCAAAGCCCTATTAACACCAATGGTTTTAACATGACAGCGTTTGCCTTGCGCCTTTCACGTTTTCACAATGGTGTCAGCAGAATTCATGGAAGTGTGGCTTCAAGCATGGAAAGTTATATTTGGCCTGAAATACCACCGGCTCAAAATCCCATGGGTTATGTGACCAATGGCGTTCACGTACCCACCTTTCTTGCCAGTGAATGGATCAATTATTTTGATCTGCTTTATGGAGGAGGCTGGCGCTCCGAGCTATTGAACAATGAATTCTGGCTAAAGATCTATGATATTGCTGACCATAGTTTCTGGAGTATTCGTCAATCACTCAAATCCAAAATGTTTGAAGCAGTGATTGAACGACTCTCCAAACAATTTCAGCGCAATGGCTGCAGCGAAACCCAATTGCGGCGCGTCACGCGACATCTGAGTCCACAGAAAACCGATGTACTTACCATTGGCTTTGCGCGCAGATTTGCCACCTATAAACGAGCCACACTGATTTTTCATGATCTGGAACGGCTGAAACGACTTCTTAATAATCCAGACCGACCCATCGTGTTGATTTTTGCTGGAAAAGCACATCCTCTCGATCAACCAGGACAAAGTCTCATCCGTAAAATTCATGAGCTGTCCAATACCCGTGACTTTGTCGGAAAAATTATTCTGGTAGAAAACTATGATTTGTCCATTGCTCGAAAATTAATTGCGGGTGTGGATGTCTGGCTGAATAATCCCGAGTATCCTCTTGAAGCCAGCGGCACCTCAGGAGAAAAAGCAGCGCTCAATGGTGTTATCAATCTCAGCATACTGGACGGCTGGTGGGGCGAAGGTTATAACGGCCAGAATGGCTGGGCAATTTCTCCCCATGAAGGACAATACACGACCGAATACAAAAACCTGGAAGAAGCCAATGAACTACTCGATATACTCGAATATGAAGTGATTCCCTGTTATTTCGATCGCAATAGTCGTGGTTACTCATCAAAATGGATTGAACGCTCTAAAGCCTCCATGAGCTCCATACTGCCGCGTTTTAATGCCCAACGCATGTTAAGGGATTACCTCTATGGTTATTACTCACCGGCAGCGCTGAAAGGAAAATTATTTTCCGCCAACAATTTTGCCATTGCCCACGATGTAAGCGCATGGAAAAAGAAAGTTCAGAGTGAGTGGCCCCATGCCACCCTTGCTCGACGTGACCAAGAACGCGTCACCATTTATGAAGGCGACTACATCATTATCAAAGTTGAGGTAAATCTGGGCAATCTAAACCCAGCCGATGTTAGAGTCGAATGCGTTCATTTGGAGACTGACTGTCAAAATACAATCAATGAAACAACTGAGCTTTTCAGTTATGAAAAAATGTTACCTGAAGGCGGTGCTATTTATTCTTTAGTAATGAAACCCCATCATGCCGGGCGCACAGAATACGCTATTCGTATGTATCCCTATCACCCTGAACTGATTCATCCATTTGAGACAGGATATATGCGCTGGGTGCAATAAAAAGCCGCCTATCACATGAAAACAACCAAGCTTGAGTCATGATTGAATCAATTTAAAGCCCTTGGCTTTATATGCACGATTCAATCATGACTCACTTTTTCGTTGACAAATTTTTTGCGGTATCCCCCAGGGGAAACGCCTTCCCAGCGTTTGAATGCATGATAAAAAGTCGAAGCATCTGAAAACCCCAGTCGGTTAGCCAAAATGCCCATGCTCATACTTGAATTGCGTAACTGGTTCTTGGCTATTTTGTGGCGCAACTGATCTCTGAGCTCGGCAAAAGAAATACCTTCCTGTTTTAACTTTCGCTGCAAGGTTCGTGAAGTCATATTGAGATGTGATGCAACATCCTCCACGCCAATAGCGCCACCACCAATATTCGAATTCAGATAATCAGTCACCTGACGTGTGACTTTGAATCCCAAAGCCAAACGATTTAGTTGTTCTTCAGCCATTCTTTCCATACGGCCATGGAAATCGGGCAGTGAGCCGTACAAAGGATAATCGAGCACATCCTTTTTAAAGATCAACTCATTGGTTGCGCAAGCAAAATACACAGGTACCTGAAATACACGACGGTATTCATTAATATAATGAGGCGGGGCATGGGTAAAACGCACTTCCACCAAAGGAAAATTTCCTCCCGTCAGCCAGCGAAACATGCTGAACAAGCGACTGATCACCATTTCATTAAATGCGCTTTGTTTTTGTCGTAACTGGGCTGCACCCGGCATATATGACAGCCCTGCCAGGCGATCACCAACACTCAGCTGAAACTGTGCATTGGGTGCTATCAAGTCTTTAAATTTCACCAGTTCTCTAAGTGCTTCACGCAAGGTGCGTGCTGAATAAAGCAACTCAACGATTAACGATCGACTGTTATAACGGGTATTTTCACCAAAATGCAGGCCAAACGCGGGATCATTGGATGCCTTAATGATGTATCCCAGCAAGGATTCCAGTTGCTCCACCGTCAGAAATTCATCGCTAGAACCCATCACTGAAGGATGAATACCAGCGCCTTCAAGAAGGTCTTCAATATTTATCTGTTTGCTTACGGCAAAATCAAATATACCCGACAATACAGATGCAGGAATCATATGTTGGTTCATTGGGTTGTACCGTTAATTATTTTTATATTTACACTGAAATACTTTTATTTTTATCTCATTTAGGTACATCATCCATTGAAATTGAATCCGGTCAATAGCTTCAATGGAAAACAAAATGCCGCTCAATTCACATTCATACGCGTTGTTATTACTGGCTTTGACCCTTGGATTCAGTCAAAGTACTGCGGTCTATTTTTCTTGTCATTTACTTTAATGTCAATGAAATATCATCAAATAGTCTGAAATAACGGCGCCATTAAAAATGGATAGGCGCAGTAAACAAACCGTATTCGCATCAACTATAACACCCAAATAAAAACAAGCAGGCTGCTCTTGTTAAAAACTTTCATTAGAATACAGGCGGAATTTAGTCTCCGATTAAACTATGGCCTTGTATTGAGCACCATAATAAAACTGTAACCATCCGTAACAAGAGAAAATGACGCCCTTTTGAAAAGAGTCTCATCAAACTTACTATTACTCTTTTAATCTAATTGCAAACACTCAATCATGATGATACTGAATCGATTTTTAAAACCCAAATGGCAGCACGCCGACCCACTGGTACGCAAACAAGCCATTTCGAATCTCAACAATCAAGATCCCGATCAACAAAAAATACTCCAGCAACTGGTTAACGACCACGATTCCGGTGTGGCACAAACCGCTATCAGTAAAATCAGTGACCTGGTTTTTTTAAATCAGCTGCTAAATGACAACGATAAAAAAAATATCCACCCTTTTGTTACTCAGAAAATTATCTCTGTTTTAACACAAACACCCTCAAACTCACTCAGTGAAACCGCGCAAACAGCATTCATACACAATTGTACGAACGAACTTATCCTGCATGCCGTCGCAAAAACCGGTCTATACGTTAAAGTCCAACTGGCCGCCGTGCACCAGATTAATTCAGAACCCGTGCTGGCAGATATTGTCACACAAAGCCAGGCGCCCGCCGTTCGTATCGCTGCCGCAGAAAAAATCCATACTACCGATGGACTTCAGCAGCTCAGTAAACAAATCCGTAACCGCGATAAAAACGTCTACCGTCTCATCAAAGAACGTCTTACGGCACAGGCCGATGAGGCAAACAAACACCAACAAAACCTGGATCTATGCCAGCATCTTGTGGCCAGCATCGAGAACCTGGCGCATAAAGCGTATTTCCCCCAATATCCACAAAAGTTCGCTTTGCTCCAGAAACAATGGTCAGCGCTGGATACGCGCTATCGCTCACAGGCTCTGGAAGAAAGATTTCAGCACGCAAGTTATACCTGTGTGACGCTGATTGAGCAGGAGAAAAAGGGGGAAGCGCTGGAGCAGGAGCGTCTCGATGCCCAGGAAGAACAAGTAATGGCCTGTTGTGTGCTGGAAGAAGGCATGGCCAATTTTAATGAGACTATTAAAACCGAAGGTCTCGATATTCCGGTCATCAATGCCTTAATTAAAACCCAAAATATTCGCTGGCAAACAGCCACTGATACCCATCCAGCACCACCCCAATTACAACAACGTTATACCCAAGTCAGCCAATTGCTGGAACAAGGTTTAGTTGCATGCCAGCAACTGCAAGCCCAGGAAAATTATCTGCTCCAACTGCTGGCGGATGAAAAAAACATCACCACCTTTGAAAAGCTCCGTGAGGCACTTAACGCTATCGACTGGCCTGCAGGCCTTGCATCCCCCCTTTTGCTGAACAAAGTCCAGGCGGTGTTGGGGGAACGAAAAAAAATACTTCAAAGCGGGAAAATTGATAACAAACAAAAACTCAATGCGTTGAGTACACAGCTCGACCAACTAAAACACGCACTTGAAGAAGGCGCACTGAAGTCAGCCAATAAACTGTACAAAGACTTGAACCAGCCAGAAAATCAAACCTTAGTGTCAAAAAATGAACCGTTATTACAGCGTTTCAAACAACTCGGCACGACATTAAAAGAGATGAATGATTGGCAAGATTTTTCCAGCATCCAGAAAAAAGAAGAGCTGTGCCAGAAAATGGAATTACTCATCAACAGCATCAGCGATCCAGATGACAAAGCCAAACAGATCAAACAACTCCAGGAAGACTGGCAACACAGTGGTGCTTCAGATAGAAAAAAAGCGCAGGCTCTATGGCAACGTTTCAAAGAAGCCTCCGACAAAGCCTATGAACCCTGTAAAGACTATTTTCAACAACAAAGCGCCTTACGCAAAAAAAATCTCGACGCCAAACAAACGATTTGCGATCAATTGCAACTGTTCATCACTGAGAATGACTGGGCCCACGCCAACTGGAAAGCTGTGATAGAAATCGTTCAGACGGCTAAAGAACAATGGAAGCTGTACTCACTCGTTGATCGTGCGAAGGGGCAAGAAATTCAGCAGCAATTTAATGACTTGATTGCCCAGATTGAAGCACGCATCACCGCTGAAAAGAACCGTTGTCGCGATCAAAAAAATACGCTCATTCTGGCCGTAAAAGCGCTGTTTGAACATTCAGATCTAACGGAAGCGATTGAAAAAACCAAGGCCCTGCAGACGCAATGGAAAAACATTGACACACTGTCACGAAAAGGCGACGAAGCCTTATGGCAGCAGTTTCGTACACACTGTGATGCGGTATTTGCACGACGCACCCAAGCCAAACGTCAAGCGGAACACGCACAGGAAATAAAAATACAACACGCGCAAAACCTGTGTCTGCAGCTGGAAGACTGCGCAAATGCCGACCCTGCAAAACTTGTCGAAAACAACACACTTGATGTCAAGCTCAGTAAAGAATTCGAGGCTCTCTCGCCGCTGCCCCGTGATCAGGACGATGCGCTGCGCAAGCGCTTTAATAAGGCCAAAAAATTATTTAACCAACAGCTGCAGCGCGCACATGCACAGCACACCTTAAATCAATTACAGACTTTGCGGCAGCTGGGGCAATGGCTCGGCATACAAGAAACGTCAGCCAGGCCCGCTGACACCAATGCACTGTCGGCACATTGGCAACAGCAAACAGCCACGCTTCCGCAAGACTGGCTTGCCCCTCTTAGCCAACGTTATATCGCGCTTTCACAATCATTACCTTCTCTTACGCCTGACGAGGTGCAAAAGAATAAGGAATTATTGTGTATTCGCATGGAAATTGCGGCCGGCATTGAATCGCCCCCGGAATATAAATCTGCGCGAATGGCCTACCAGGTGAACAGACTTGCACAGGGTTTACAGAATTCAGCCGAGAAAACACTGAGTCCCACCGAGCTCGCCATTGAAATTGAAACCCAATGGATCGGCCTTCCAGATGCGCAAGGGGCTGACCCGCTTGAACAACGTTTTAAAAAAGCACGTGATACGCTC
>Ga0209873_1000011_pt1 | contig 27975 bp, 26 predicted proteins | sample GWRWT2_30Apr14_FD_187186 | JGI IMG/M metagenome (GOLD analysis project Ga0209873, IMG submission 187186) | Sand microcosm microbial communities from a hyporheic zone in Columbia River, Washington, USA - GW-RW T2_30-Apr-14 (SPAdes) (version 2) | ecosystem: Engineered > Artificial ecosystem > Sand...
TGGGTTTCCTTTTCAGGCACGACCGGTGGCAAATAACGATCCACATTCATTTGATCAAGTTTCAAAACAAAACGCAGGGACTGTTTTGCCCTATCAATCACAGCCACATCGCCATTGAGGGTGCTGTCATCAATTTTCAGGGTCAGCGGATTTATTTTGATTTGCTTCGTGTCACCACTGAAGACCAGATCGGCCATCACCCGACTCAGCGCCGCATTATCCTGGGTCGTGGGTGGTGTGATGCCTAAAGTGTTGAGCAGCGTTTTTAAATTAAAAACCTCGGTTTGCAAAGTGCCCTTGAATTGCAGTGCCTGACTTACAGACGTGGCGTGAATCTGTGTTTTGGCTATGACATTGGCAAATTGCAGACGCGTGACTGTTGCATCAAGCTGATCGGCATTTTGATCATAATCCACTCGCCCCTGTATTGCTGTCTGAAGCGGTGATTGAAAAATGCCTTTGAGCGTGGCTTGGAGATCAAGCGCATCAGCGGTAATTTTTTTGCCCGCACCCTCAATGCGCAGCTGTGTGCTCAGCGCCAGATCAACATCCAGTCCCGTTTTGTCACGCAGTCGCGCCTTCATCTGCAGGGGAAAAGCATCCTGCAAACTGACATCACGCAATTCAAGCTCAGACACATCAACCGTGTAGACCTGTTTGGCTGATTGATCTTCGTAATTCACCTGCGAGTCACGCAGCTGAATTCTTGGAATATAAAACACTGGCAGCGGCGCGACTGATTTGCTTTGGTTTAAACCCTGCGCCGTCGATGAGATCCCGCCGCTTTGATTTTCGGCAGAAGTCACCGGCATCCAGTTGTTTTGTCCCCGTTCATTGACGACAAGGTTCAGGTGCAGACCGCTGATATCCAGACCATCGACCTCAATGCGTTTCGACAAGAGCGGCAAAAAACGCAGCCCCACCGACAGGGCATCGACCTGCATCAGTTGTGGGCGGTCATTGCGCAATGACCCGCCGGCATTCTGCACACGAAAACCCAGCACAGGATAAAAACTCCAGCCCAACTCGCCGTCCAGCGTCAATTCCATGCCGGTCTGCTCCCGCACCACCGTACGCAGTTCGTCTTTGTAGTTATTGGGATCAACAAGCACGACCATTAACCCAAGGCCCGCAATGATCAGCGCCAACAGCGCCATAAGTGACAACAGGAAATAGCGAAGCGTGCGTAACATAAGAATTCACCTTGTTTGATCTGTTAAGCGTACTCGTTAGATTCATGTGTTACCATAACACTCCTTCTGCTGGATGAAAAAGTGGATTTACGACGTATTGCAGCAAGGTCAAATGCCATCTACTCTATAATTTCAGTACATCATCTTTTTGAGGAAACCCTATGAAAATCAAACGCCCGCTCACACGCTGCACCACTCTTCTTTTATGCGGCTTAACCCTGCTTACCAGTGTGCAGAGTTCTGTGGCCCAGGCTGCGGTGGTCACCACGCAGGAGCTTATTCAGGTTGAACAACAACGATATGATCGCCAGCACATACAAGCATTGCTGCAACGTGATCAGGCCATTAAGTCCATGCAGTCACTGGGCGTTGACCCCAAACAGGTACAACAACGGGTCGCACAAATGACCCCCGACGAATTGCAGGCCTTTAATACCCAGGTAGCAGACATGCAGGCCGGTGGTGATGGTATAGTTGGGCTGATCGTGTTTGTGATTTTATTATTGATTCTGCTTGACCTGCTCGGCGCTACCGATGTATTCCCCGCCATCCGACCTATTAACTAAATGTTAGCCATGTACCCGGAGCCACGTTGGCTCTACACCTTCGGGCTCTGGGTAATCATTCTGTTGTGTAGCGCCTGCAGTATCGTACCAAAAGTAGAATTGAACTCAGACAGCATAAAACAATTACCCCGCCATCACGAAATTACAGCAACGCCTTTTTACCCCCAGGATGAATACCAGTGCGGCCCTGCTGCGTTAGCGATGGTACTCACTTATTACGGCCACGAACGTCAACCGCATGCACTGACACCCTGGATTTTCACCCCCGATGCCAAAGGCAGTTTTCCGGCAGAGATGGATGCCGTCGCCCGCAAGGAAGGTTTTCTCAGTTACCCAATTAACGACATGACTCAACTGCTGCAGGAAGTTGCCGGCAACCATCCCGTGCTCGTTTTGCAAAATCTGGGAACCGATTGGCTTACCCGCTGGCATTTTGCCGTGGTGGTGGGTTTTGATCTGGATAGGCAGGAAATCGTGCTGCGCTCCGGCGCATTGAAGCGACGCGTCACACCCATGGATGTCTTTGACCATACCTGGCAACGCGGTGAACGCTGGGGGCGAGTTATACTGCCACCCACACAAACCCCCGCGACAGCACAAGCACCGCTGTTTTTGCGCGCCGCAAGTGATCTGGAACAAACCGGACCGATTCAGGCGGCAGAACAAGCCTATGCCACAGCGCTGCAACACTGGCCCGATCAGCCGCTAGCGGCTTTTGGTCTGGCCAATGTCCAGCTCAAACAAGAACAGTACGCCACAGCCAGCCAGACCTTCGCCCGACTGCTCGCACAAAAACCAACACTGGCACCTGCATGGAATAACTATGCCTATGCCTTACGCGGCCTTGGCTGCCCGGTGGCCGCCGCACAAGCCGCCCAATGTGCCACACAGTTAGCCCCCGATAATCGTGATTTCGCGGCAAGCGCACATGAACTGACAAGGTCATCAAGCGACGGGAATCCCTCTTGCCCGGCAATACATTGCCCCATCAAAAACCCATCGCGATAAATATACAGACTCTTTTCCAGCACCTGAGCCTTTCATTGATTGGCGCAAAAACAACAGCCTGAAGGGTATATAAGTGACCTTGTAATTAAACCATTGGGAGAACACAAAAATGCAAACACTACAAACGGGCAAATACCGTCACTACAAAGGCAAGGAATACGACGTCATCGGACTGGCAACCCACAGCGAGACCCAGGAGAAAATGGTGGTGTACCGCACCTTGTATGGTGAGTTTGATTTATGGGTCAGGCCATTGACTATGTTTAACGAACCCGTTGAGGTGAATGGCGAACTTGTCCCACGTTTTTTGCGAGTTGGCGATTAAAATTCTGGGCATCCAGGTTTTTTTGTGTAACACAAACTCTTGCGTGCAATCGTCCAACACCTCCGCAGACAGTTTACGCCCAATCCATCGAATGGATTTCGCTAGACGGCTCACCGAGCAATAAACGGCCGCAAACCCAGCTTCAACACTAAGCCTGACTATAAAAAAATCGCACACCGAAAATCCATTTCTATTGAAACGCTAACTCAGTTTTCATGCTTACACGAGACCAACAAAATTACTCAAAAAAATAAAAAATCGCGAAGCATCATGTCATCAGCAAACAAACTATCTATCTACTATTAAAGATATCCCTTTGGCAATGAAGCTTGCCTGATGCCGTTCTTCAGTTTACTTTTTTTAAAAAGGCCGTTATGAAGTATCACTCAGCCGTACAGCCTATTGTTAAATTAATCACAAGCCTGTTTTTAATCTTGCTGACAGCGTGTGGCGGCGAGAACGGCAAAAATAATCCGTCTGATCAGGAACTTCAGGCTCAGACTTCTGCGCTTGGAGCGACTTATTATAATGATACCCAAGCCATCATCGATCAATATTGCACAACCTGTCATTATCCAGCCAGTCCTTTGGCACCTTTCTCCCTGGCTAGCTACGAAGACGTTTATGCCAAGAAATCAGCGATTATTTATTCGCTTGAGGCAGGCGCAATGCCAAAGGAAGGTTCCCCTGCCTTAAGTGCAACAGAGTTTGATTTATTACTCGGCTGGCTGCTCAATGGTGCGCCCTCAGGCATTGGTGATCCCCTGCCAGTGGCTCGTGCAGGCAACGACCAGCAAGTCAATGAAGGCCTAACGGTGACATTAAACGCCGCCGCTTCCGCTGATGATATGGGCATCACTGCTTATTCGTGGGTTCAGATCTCTGGTGTGCCAGTGACCTTAAGTGATGCCACCCTTGTTAATCCTGATTTTATTGCACCCTCGGTGTCGGTTGTAGAAATTCTGGAGTTTGAATTAACCGTGACAGATACTGCGGGTCAGACAAATACAGACACGGTAAGTATTATTGTCAACAACCTGGACAATATGCCTGTGGTAAATGCAGGCACTAATCAGACAGTACACGAAGGTGTTGCGGTGACCCTTGATGGCACGGGCTCAAGCGATGCAGAAGGTGCAATCAGCTACTCATGGGTTCAAGTGTCCGGACCAACAGTCACGTTGACCAACCCAAACTCGGCCACGCCTGGATTCAACACGCCAGCAATTAACAGCGATACTGCGCTGACTTTTCAATTAACAGTAAGCGATTCAGCCAGCCAGACCAGCAGTGATACCGTTCAGATAACAGTACTGAATGATGCATCCCCCATTGCCAATGCCGGTGTTAACCAAAGTGTGACCGGAGGTTTAACGATTACACTAAACGGCGGTGCCTCCTCTGACGATAATGGCATTATCACTTATGCATGGACTCAAGCCTCGGGCACTGCCGTTACTTTATCAAGCACAAGCACGGCGAACCCAACTTTTCTCGCACCGAATGCGTCACCCTCAAACGCCATTGTCCTCACATTTCAATTGACTGTTACAGATGCGCTAAACCAGTCAAGCAGCAACACGGTAACTATTACGGTAAATGATGTCGCTGCCGACCCTGCGCCCGTTGCCAATGCCGGTAGTGATCAGAGCATTCTTGAAGGAGGGGCTGTTAATTTAAATGGTAGTGCTTCAAGTGATAACACGGGAATTGTTTCCTACCTATGGACGCAAAGCTCAGGAACCACAGTTACTTTAAACAATGCAAACACCGCAAATGCAAGCTTTACCGCGCCTTCGGTTGCAAGCACCGACGTGTTGGAGTTTCAACTGACAGTCACTGATACCGCCAATCAATCCAGTAGTGATACCGTACTGGTGACAGTGAATAATGATAACCCACCCTCCGCCAATGCTGGCCCCAATCAGGTGGTAAACGAAGGTGAGTCCGTAAACCTTAATGGCAGTGCTTCGAGTGATACCGAGGGCGCAATAAGCCATTCATGGACGCAAAGCGCAGGCTCCACAGTTACCTTAACCAATGCAAACGCTGTAAATGCAAGCTTTACCGCACCCACTGTGCTGAACGATGAAGTGTTAACGTTTGCCTTAACTGTGACCGATACGCTGAATCAATCAGTGACTGACACCATACAAATAACAGTGAAAAATGATAATCCACCGGTTGCCAATGCGGGTCCAGATCAGACAGTAAATGAAGGAAATTCAGTAAGCCTGAATGGCAGCGCGTCTACTGATGATTTAGGCATAGCAACTTATGCGTGGTCGCAAACATCGGGAACCAGTGTCACCTTATCTAATACAGCCATTGCGAGCCCAAGCTTTAGCGCGCCGGCTCTGGTCAATAGCGAAATACTTGTTTTTCAACTCGCCGTAACCGATACGTCGGGCCAGCTATCCAGCGATATGGTGCAGATATCAGTTAATGCAACGACCAACTACACCTATACCAGCAATACAAAAACAATTTTTGATGATAAGTGTGTGAGCTGTCATAGATCTGGTGGTAGTCGGTCAATCAGTCCATTAACGAATTACTCGGAAGTTTTTTCAAGGATTGCAGACATTGCCACCAAAGTTCAATCAGACCAGATGCCAAAGCCTCCAAGTTCACTGACGTCTCCTGAAAAATCAACCCTGTTGGACTGGATAAGTGGCGGAGCACCTCAATAAATAACGCATGCATTGCGCAGCAAAAGAATATAAGCAGTGATAAATATCAGATAATTTTAGCGGGAAGTAGCAACATGATCAGAAAGTATCTTATGCATGCTGTTAGCACATTGATGCTGACATTGTCTTTGTTAATGTCGATTCAGAACAGCTGGGCGCTGGGCGTAGGTGATAAAGCCCCTGCTCTGTCCTTAGTCCAAATCGGTAAAGAGAAGAATTTGGCTTTAGACGATTTAAAAGGCAAGGTGGTGTACGTCGATTTTTGGGCGTCCTGGTGCGGCCCCTGTCGTGTTTCATTTCCCGAACTGGATTCGTTAAGAGAAGAATTGCATCAACAAGGCTTCGAAGTATACGCCATCAATCTTGATGAAAATGCCAAAGATGCTGAAAAATTCCTTGCGCAATTTCCGGTAAATTATCCTGTATTGCGTGGCATCAACACTCAGGCTCCTGATAAATTTAATTTAAAAGGCATGCCTACCGCTTACTTGATTGACCGGGAAGGCAGCATACGCTGGATTCATACCGGGTTTAAAAAAAACGATATCAATGAGATCAGACAGAAAATAATTGAACTAATAAATGTTAAAAAAATTGCCTCTGGCTTGAGAGAATAAATTCCCTGTTTTGCTTGTAGATCGATGAAAACCAAACAGAGTATTTTTTATGGACATAAAAAATAAAACCCTCTTCATTTTTATTTTTATCACGATGGGTTTGAGCGCCTGTACAACGGTAAAACCCTGGGAACGTGGAATGCTGGCAAAAAAGGAAATGGCCTGGCAACTTGATCCGATGGAAGCGCAGATGCAGGGGCATATCTATTTTTCTAAGGAAGGTTCCAGTGGTGGCGGACAGGCGGCAGGCGGTGGTTGTGGATGCAATTGATAACTCAATTCTTAAGGGCTTAATAAAATAATCTTATGGAAAAGAAAAATTCCCAACAATTAAAAATCAATACGCATTGTGACTGTAATCAACAGCCGATTGCAAATCGAGTTGGACAAAGGAAAAAAAGCGCGGCTCTGCTGGCACTAAGTTCTGCTGCTTTGTTGTTGCCTGCTCTGTCTCAAAAATCCCTCGCCGATACCCCGCCTGAAAATATCAAGCTGGGTTACCGTTTTTCAAGTTACCAGGAAGAACCTACCGATGCGGCAAAAACTTTTGGGCCAATTAATGGCAATGCATCAGCATCTGTGGACCGCTATGATATCGACATTAATCAATTTCGATTGATTATTCCCGTAATGGATCAATATTCAGTGACCCTTGATTTGCAAGCAGAAACCCTGAGCGGCGCCTCTCCCTGGTTTACCGGTGAAGTTGGTGGGCAAACAAAATTGGTCATGAGTGGGGCAAGTATTCGGGAAAACAGGGATGATATAGGCGTTAATTTTCGTTATTACGCCAGTGAAGGCAATGCAGGCCTCACCCTGAGTCATTCTTCAGAGAACGATTATGTGTCAAACGCCTTTGCTCTTGATGGGGCTTATAACCTCAATGAGAAACACACCACCTTAAATGCCGGCATCAGTTTTTCCAATGATGAACTGGAACCCACGCAGGGTTTGATTCCGGCAAAAATTACCACGGGAAATAAAGACAGTCTTTCACTGTTTTTTGGAATTGGTCAAGTTATTAACAAGTATTCTCTTATACAGACCGGTTTGAGTTATACCAATTTAAGCGGGTATCTGACGGATCCTTATAAATACCGTGATCAACGGCCCGATGAAAAACAACAATGGGCATGGACACTCGGGTATAGGCAATTTATTCCCAGTGCCGATGCGGCACTGCATGCCGATTACCGGTTTTATCATGACAACTGGAGCGTCAACTCTCATACCCTTGAATTAGCCTGGCATCAGAATATTAAACAGTATTTTAAAATGGTCCCTTATGCCCGTTATTATTCCCAAGAAGCAGCGGATTTTTTCTCTAACAATGCGAAGTTAAGTGAAAAATATTATGCGGATGATTTCCGACTGTCGACCTATGGTGCAGTGGCTACGGGTTTGCGTATTGAAACGTCCTATCAGAACTGGACGTTTCTTGTTTCAGGCGAGCATTATGACAGCGATGCTAATTATGGGCTTTACTCCAATAACGAAGCATCTCCAGGTCTGGTTTCTTTTAATCTAATCACCTTTGGTCTGGACTACGAATTTAACTAATTGATACTGTACCTGCTTAAGACATTGCGTATTATTCGTTATTAATTTGTATAACAAAATCAGGCAGAACATCAAAATGGAATTTGGCGTGTATGCGTTTAAAGCCATGGGCAGTCCCTGTGAATTGCGCCTGTATGGTGAAAACAGAGAACAAATTCTTCGCATAGCCCAATTGGCAGAAACCGAAGTTCAGCGTTTGGAAAAAAAATATTCTCGTTACCGCAGTGACAGTTTAACCAGTTTAATTAACCAAAACGCAGGCACTGGAGTTCGAACAAAGGTTGACGATGAAACAGCCATACTGCTGGATTATGCTGAAGTGGCTTATCAGCAGAGCAATCAATTGTTTGATATAACATCCGGCATACTCAGAAAAGCTTGGGATTTTAAATCGGGCAAACTGCCATCATCGGATGCTATCAAGCAGCTTATTCCAGCCGTTGGCTGGGATAAAGTTGAGTGGTGCAGGCCATTTTTTTATTTAGCCCTGCGCGGCATGGAAATAGATTTTGGTGGTTACGTCAAAGAATATGCGGTTGATGCCTTGCGCACCTTGTGCCAAGGAGAAGGCATTCATCATGGTTTGATTGATTTGGGTGGCGATATTGCCGTGCTGGGTCCTCACCCCGATGGACTGCCATGGCAGGTAGGCATCCGGCATCCACTGTCTCCTGATAATGCCATGGCCATTATTGCTCTTACAGAAGGTGCCTTGGCCAGTAGTGGTGATTATGAACGCTGCATGGTGATTGATGGCAAAAAATACAGCCATATTCTTAACCCTAAAACCGGATGGCCCGTTGAAGGCCTTTCTTGCGTCAGCGTGCTGGCAGAACAATGCCTTGTTGCAGGCACAGCAACAACCATCGCCATGCTGAAAAATGAAAACGAAGCCGCAGTCTGGCTGGAAGAATTAGGATTACCCTATTTAACAATGGATAAGAATGGAAATATTTCAGGTAATGCAATTAAAAAGCTGCCTTACTGAGAATTGGGCAAGAACTTTTTCCTGATTTCAAACGAAGAATTAGACCCGTTTTTAAGAACCGACCAAACTGTATCCCTTACCTTACCTTGCAATTGCGCAATTGCGTTTGTTTTTTAAGCCAAGCTCCGGTACGATGGCCAAATTTCGATCAATCAAACCATCCATCACGATCCAAAAATACTTACGCGTTTAACCACGCAGTGGTCATACTTGGCATCGCATAGATTCCTTTTCAGCACCCATTTATCAAGCCTTTTTGGGGGGCGCACAACCTATGCTAACGCTATCAAAACACCGGATTCGATTCATTGCATTGGCTCTTGCTTTATTTTGTACGAAGAGCATGGCAGAGGAACCTGTTTGTCCGCCCGAACCCAAATTCGAACCCATGCTGATTCAGTGCAAAACACCTGGCATCGTGGCACTAACCTTCGACGATGGCCCCCACGAGAATACCCCGGCTATTCTGCACATCTTGCAATCTCACAATGTGAAAGCGACTTTTTTCGTGGTAGGCAGTCGACTGCAAAAATCGCTTTACGCAAGTTATTTGCTCGATACCCTAGAACAAGGCCACGTTGTGGGCAATCACACCTGGAGCCATCCCGACTTAACAACATTGAGTCTGGCCGATGTCGAACTGGAGTTAAAAAAAACCGACGATATCGTGATGAATATCGCCAATTACAAAATGCGTTATATGCGCCCACCGCACGGCAAATTAACACCAAAAAGCTCTATCCTTGCATGGGATGCGGACCAAACCATTGGCTTATGGAACCTTGACAGCCTGGATTATAAACCCGTCTATCAAGTGTCAGCCGCAAAGGAGTTAGCTAACATTAAAAAAGCCTTTACCAATGGCTCGCCCACAAACGATTCTTTTATAATTTTACTGCACGATTACAGCAAACAAACACTTGAAAATCTGCCGGCTATTATCGACACCGCAAGAGAAAGCGGTTATACCTTAGGCACACTGGATGACTGTAAAACAAAAATAATTCAGTAAAACCAAAGCGACCCTAAACGGGCCGCATTTTTTTCTCGACACCCAAGAATGCGTCTATCACCGCCCCACTGTTTTGGTTTTTACAACAATATGAAATCGGCCCTAAAGCGTTTGATCAAATTTTTTATTCTCAGACGCTATACCTTGGTGTTACTTGAGCGCGATTTATCCTTGCCGGTTCGCCGCTACAAGGAATCCAAACGTTGGCATATACGTTTATTGACCGAAGCCGACCTGCCTCGGTGTCAAACCCATTTTTCGCACCAACGTGCGTATTACAAAGAACAACTGCAAACAGGTAACACCTGTTTTGTCGCGCTGGATAGCCAAACCGGCGACGTCATTGGTGCAGTCTGGCATACGCCAGAAGACTACCCGGACAGCTTTAATCACTTTACGTTTAACGTAGCGCCGCATCAGGTTTTTCAGTTTGCCGGCGAAATTGCTGCGCCCTTTCGTAATACCCAGGTCTCAGCAGAAGCATTGGCCTTGGCCTGGCAACATCATCGAGACAAGGGAAAAACACACGCGATTACCGCCGTCGACAGCACCAATACCGCCTCTCTGCGCGTTATGTTTCATCTGGGCATGGAGGAGACGGGCGAACAAATTCATTTTTACCGTTGGCTGGGAATACGGGCGACAAGAATGAGCGCTTATCAAGGCGAGCGCTTTGCGCATCTCAAAAAAAAGCACAAACATAGCTGAACTCAGGCCCGCAGTTCGCGTAGCTTTAAACGTGCACGTTTAGCCAATGGCTTACCTACAGTCACTAATCCCTTAAGCAACAAACCCTTCGTATTTTTATTAAACCAATACAAACGCCAGTGCGGTATGAGCTGATCGGTGCGTTCGAGCAGAATGTGTTTTGTTGTTGAACCAACACGCGATGCATCCACGGCCTCATAACCCTCACGCGCCGCTGAAAGTACTACCTCATCCAGAAGAATACGGCCCAAAGCCAGCTTGTTGTGTTCGGGAAGATAAGCCACGCTGTAATCCAGAAAGCGCTTGCGATAATAAAAACCGAATCGGTAAGACGCCAATTGACCCTCAAGATAAATCAGCGCCACATCCAGTTGTCCTTCCTGTGCCAAACGCTGGGCAACATCAGCGAAAAACGCAGCGCCTTGTGGATGCGTAAAAATACCCACACCTTCATCGCCTTTCCAGCTCTGTGCTTCGCTTTCTTTTAAGGCTACAACAAGCGCGACGGCGTCGTTCTGATTCGGACGAAAATGTTTTATTTCTGCACCCATTTGCTCGAGTTTTTTTCTGCGGCGTTTTAAATCGGTGCGCATTTTGGACGGATACGAGGCAATCATTTCGTCTTCGCTTTTGCCGTTTATAAATAAAACCGGACAACTGCAGGTTAAAACACTGTGCAACCATGCATTCTTCCTTTGCGACCAAGCCAATGCACGTTCTCGCAAACCTTGAGAGTCACACCATTGCCCCCAGACCATGGCATCCCAATTGTTAGACAGCGCATCAAGGCAATCCAGCATGGCCTCCCATTCATGCAGATACGCTGGATGCAACAACAGCCCCACACGATCGGCCCAGGGATATTGAAGCAAACGCGCCACCTTGGCTGGCACGCCGTGCATGAATTCATCACTGATTCTCAGTCCCAAAAAAGCGACCAGTTGACCCTCGTGTGTGCGACCAACAAGAAACACGCGCTGATCACAGACAAGGTGAGCATTCCACGTTGAAAGCCATGGCCAGTCATTAAACAAGGTGGCATCCGGGCAGTGATCAATCAGCTCGCGATATTCCGGCGCATTGACTGCGGCATCAAGATTAGCAAATACAGTAAATTGAATTTTCATTTGTAATGGTAGGCGCCCGTAAATTATCCAGCACAGTTTATAACCGCTTTACCAAAAAATTTAAAGCGCGTAGCTTATGAATAGTAAGTTTACAATAAATTGTTTGTATGCTTTGATCTTGGTACGCTAGTATTCGCCTGCTTAATAAACAACAGCAAAACACTTTGCCGAATTTTGTTTTTGCTGTAATGCAACAGACATCAACGGTTGTAATACTTAAATTCTGGCAAATGATTCCAGCCACACATCAATTGAGTAACACGCATGTTTTCCAGTTTGGAAAGGGGTGAGCCACGCGAAAAAACGTCCGCATGCCGACGCAATAATTTGCTACGTGACAAAATGAGTCCTTATGTCCCCAAACAACAGGCCAGTTTGGTGTCAGACCAAGCAGCCACGCAAGGCTGGAACCACAGCAACACCAAACGACTTACAGGCGCTGTGCTCGCAGCACTAATACTGTTTGCCCTTACACCGCTAATGATACCCATTGCCATCGCGATAAAAATGACCAGCAAAGGACCGGTTTTCTTTTTGCAAGATCGAACCGGTTACCTGGGTCGTCGCTTCAAAATGTACAAATTCCGCACCATGATCCACAATGCCGAGCAGCTCAAAGAACAACTGGCACATCTGAATCACCATCAAAATGGATCACCGGATTTCAAAGTAAAAAACGATCCCCGAATTACCTATATAGGTGGATTTCTCCGTAAATACAGCCTGGACGAGTTACCACAGTTCATTAATGTCGTTAAAGGCGACATGCGTTTGGTGGGGCCAAGGCCGACGTCTTTTGATATTTCCAAGTATGCGGACAACCATTTCATCCGCCTGGGTTCGCCCCCGGGCATTACGGGAATGTGGCAAATATCTGGTCGCAGCAATCTTGATTTTGATCAACGTACCCAACTCGATTCTGATTATTTGATCAATCAAAGCCCTTTGCAGGATATAAAAATTCTCCTCAGAACCCCCTTGGTCGTTTTAAAGGGTGATGGCGCTTACTAATCCAGAGCACGCAAACGTTACAAGGTCATCATGAAAATAATTTCACCCAATGAATTCAATCTGAGCACGTGTTTATTGCAGGAAGAATGCAAAACACTGTATGTCGCACACGCAAGCTCAAGTGAGGAAACAGCCGATTGTACATTCGCATTAGCAATGTCATTAAAAAAGTTATCGGCTGAACCTGTGTTGGTGATTGATGGCAATCCCTTTAACGCCAGTTTAAGCGCGCACTTTAAACTGCAGGATGTGCCTGGTTTTAGCGATTGGGTCAGCGCCAGAAGCAATGATCACGACCCCTATCTGCTGTATCACAAAGAAAACGACATTCATGTGATGGGCGCGGGTCATCCTGCCTCAGCACGTGAATGGTGTGAAATAAGCACAGCGCTGGGTGCACGACTTCGCGATTTACAAACCCATTTTTCATACATTGTATTTAACGGCTCCGGACTGGATCAGCAGCAAAGCCTGCTTTTGGCGGCAAATTTTGGCGGCGTGATTTTGATAATCTCAGAAAACGAAACCCCTAACGAAAACGCTCTTCATATTAAACAACAACTCGACCAGGTCGGCGCAAAACTTGTTGGCAGCATCCTCAAAAAGCGACAGCATTTTATCCCGCGCCGGCTGGCCAATCTCTCCTGAAGAAGAAATTAATCATGCGATATATCTTGCTCTCAACCCTGTTCTTATTACTCAGCGCTTGCGGCACTTTTCCCAAAGAAGAGCAATACAGCATACCGCTGGAGCATTTTGGGAAAAATAATGCCGCCTCAAACAGTGCTGATTTAAACGACTATCTCTTGCAGCCGGAAGATGTGCTGGATGTGCTTTTCCACTTTGATACGCTCAGCACGGAAATCTATCGCGTTGCTCCACACGATAAACTGTCAGTAAAATTTTTAAGTGCCAGCGAATACGACGGCATTTACCAGGTCAGGCCCGACGGTTATATCTCTATGCCCTTCATCGGTGATCTCAAAGTAGCAGGACTGAGCGTGAATGAAATTCAACAAAGGGTCACGCAACAGTATCGGCCTATCCTGAAAAATCCGGCGTTTTTTATCAGTCTCGCGGAATACCAGGTCTACATTAAAGAATTACGACAATCCCTCGATCACCCCAATATGGGGCAAGCACGTCTGCTTGTTGTACGCGACGATTACAAAATTTCACTCCCGCTGGTGGGTGAAATTTCAGTTAAAGATAAATCCGTTCAGGCCGTCAAAACCGAAGCCAACCAGCGCTACGAAAAATTGTTTCAAGGCATGTCCGTCGATGTGCTTTTGCAGAAAACCCACCCAAGACAGATATTTGTATTTGGCGAGGTCAATAACCCGGGCGGGCACTTTGTTAACAGTGACGTTTCACTTTTTCAGGCCCTTGCCTTGGCCGGTGGCCCAACCCGAGAAGCCGAACTGAGCACCGTCGTTGCAATGACACAGATAAAAGGAGAAATGAAAGCAAAAGTGTACGACCTTGAAGATCTGATCAATGGCAAAAGTGACAAGATGTCTACGCTACTCTCACCCGATGATGTGATTTACATCCCGCGTAATCGTTTAAGCACAACCGCACAGGTGATGCGCAGCGTTTCAGAAATAATGATGTTTCGAGGCATCGGCGTATCGGGAACCTACAGTCTGAACAACAGCGATACCCGTATCGTTGCCCCCATCACTCAGGGCGCCGCACCATGAATAAAGAAATTTCTTTACGTGAAATATTGACCATTACTTTCGCACAAATGCGCTTAATGAAACGGGTGTTTTTTCTGTGTCTCGTTGTCACATTACTTGTGCCGCTGGTGGTTGGAGGCAATTACACCGTCACGGGCGAAATCGTTGTCTGGGCAAAAAAAATAGAGCGGGGACTCTCCGGTGAAATGGTCGGCGGTGACGGTGCCAGTTATTTTCCAGCATCGTTGACTGACATCGAAACGGAAAACAACATTTTACGTTCCATTCCGCTGATCAAGGAATCTATTGGTGCGCTGTACCGCTCAGGTGAACTGACGCAGGATCCAGGTTTTATCGATGCATGGATACGTACGCCCCTGCGCAGGTACATCATCAATCCTGTTATAAATCTTTTTAGCGACGAAGCCATTAATGAAGATGAAGAGGCCATCAACGCCCTCACCAAGGAAACACTGGAAAACCTCGAAATTGTCGCCTTGCCTGGCTCGAATGTGATCACCGTTAACTATGAATCGGACGACCCGGCACGCGCGACCATTATTGTTAACAAACTCATGGACAGTTATTTATTAAAACGACAGAACCTGATTCTCAACGAAGGCACGGACAATTTCTTTCTGCAGAAAAAGAATCTCTACAAAGAAAGACTGCATACGCTTGAGCAAGAAAAGTTGGCGCTTTTTAAAAAATACAATGTCACTCAAACACAAGAAGAGCTGTCACTTAACCTGAACGCCATCAACCTGGAGTCCAATGAATTGAGCAAGCTGACGGATCAATTACTCGAATCCAATGCCTGGCTCGACTATTTAAAAGAACAATTACTTACGCTCAAACAAACCAATGCGATCGAAGTATCCTTTCCTTTTTCATTTGGCGGCGCAGGTTCCAAAGAATCGACGATTGATACAGAAATGAAGGAGCAGGTTAACCGTATATCCAGCTTGCAGGCAGAATTTGCTGTAGCACGTTCTGCATTCAAAAGTGATAGTTCACGCATCACCACCTTGACCAGTCAATTGAATGAGCAAAAGAAACGCCTGATTGTGCTGGTCGAAAATCGTATCCTGGAAAAAAGTGAAGCGGTCAAGGTTCAACAGGCCTTAATTGAGAACAAACATCAACGCCTGGCAGTCTACCAACAACGCAACGATGATCTTAAGCATGCAGCCTCACTCGAAGCCGAAATACTCACCGAACTGCGCGCCGTAAACGATGCCTATTTCAAATACAGCCAGCAATATGAAGAAAAACGTTCACAGAACATCGCCAAAATCGATGATCTGGCCAGTGTTCGAGTACTGAGTCACGCGGAGATACCTTTAGAGCCAAGCTCACCCAAACCCTTATTACTTTTGCTGCTAGGCTTGCTTACCAGTATTCTTGTTGCTTTTACGGTCGGTCTTATTGCCGAACTCAATCGTTCGCACATCAGAGGAGCCGACGAACTGGAAAAACTCCTGGGCGTCCCGGTCATCGCCGTTTTTGATGACATGACGCCTGCTTCAGAAAAAACACCCTTTAGCCTGAAGCCACGGATGTTATGGAAATGGCTCATTCAGTAAGCCCTACCTTGGTCCATCTGATCAGCTCTTCGGGGTTTTACGGTGCGGAGCGTGTGGTGGCAAACCTCTGTCAAACACTGCCCAACATTAATACGCTTGTGCTGTGTTTAAGCCCCGGCGCAACAGACACGCGCACATTTGCCCAACACGTAACACGCTCCAAAGCTGTTTTTATTTCATGCCCGAATTCCATGTCACGCGCACTCTCGGCGCTACGACAAATTCACACGCAGCACCCACAACTGATATTACATGCTCACGGGTATAAAGAGATTGTGATTGCCTGTTTGTACTCCTGGATAAGCGGGTCTCGTGTGATTGTGACCCAGCATGGTTTTACCGAACGCAATGTCAAATCAAAAATATATAACCTCATCAATAAGGCTTTCTGCCGCTGGGGCGGCGTAGATAAAATCATCGCGGTGTCCGAATCCATAAAAGACACTTACCGTGCGTTTTCTGTTGATCCATTATGCTTGATCGTGCTGCCCAATGGCTTATTGCCGCAGACGAGACTGAACCGCAAAGAATGCCGCGCGCACCTGGCGTCTCAACTCAACATCGCTTGTGATCGACCCATTGTGGCTTATGTCGGGCGCCTGAGTGCTGAAAAAGATCCGCTTTTATTTGTTGACGCATTTTTCGAACTTAAACAACAAAATCCCCGCTGTTTTGGTGTGATTGCCGGCGAGGGTCCGCTCAAACCCGTACTTGTTGATCGCATCCAGCGCTACCAACTTAACGACGATCTTGTAATGCTGGGTTTTGTTGAGGATGTCGAACATCTTTTGCCTGCCATTGATGTACTGCTCATGACCTCCGTAACAGAGGGCACTCCCATGACAGCCTTGGAAGCCATGGCCGCTGGAACCGTGGTCGTCTCAACAGCCGTGGGAGGGGTGCCTGTCATCATCAAACATGGCGAGAATGGTCTGTTGATCGGCGACCGCAAGCCTCGTTCGTTTGCGGATTGCTGCGCTGCTATGTTGTCTTCACCCGAACGAATGGCGCAGTTGAGCGCCGCTGCCATTAAAACCATTGAGGAGCACTACAATCTGTTTGCGCAACAGTCCGTGTATGAAAATGATATCTACGGTCTGGACCTTGCCTCATGACTCGCCAGCTTAGCTACCAACTCATCGGCATCCTGCTCATTACCGTAAGCGCATTTATACTCTCGACCGACGCTTATTTTATCGCACCGGCTGTTCCTCTGGGTGTGATTGGACTTTATGTGCTGTACAAACATCCCGAATGGGGACTGATAGCACTCGCGGGACTGGTCCCTTTCGAAAGTCTGTTTGCCGGAAGCAAGTTCTTAACCGGCCCCAAAATAATCGGTACAGCCCTGCTGATTATCGTTACCTTGAAATTATTACTCAGGGAAATTCCACTGGATAGACTCAAAAGTCGTCTGTGGTGGCCCATTGTTTTTTTAATACTGGCTTTTTTCGTGAGCACCTTATTGCATGGATTCACAGAATTCTCACTCAAAACAAATCGTCAACTGCTCACCGCGATCAGTATTTTTTACCTGACCTTAGCGCTTCACGATCGTATATCACTCGTGTGGCTGATGCGGGTATTGGCTCTGAGCGTGGCCATCACCGCCATCTGGACATTAATTTCAGCTGGGAGCAACAGTGACACGCGCGCTATTGGTCTGCTGACCGATCCCAATTATTTTGCACTGCTGTTAATCACCGTGCTGCCATTGACTTTGTATTTGGTGTTATTTGAAAAAACCACGGCATGGCGAATACTGTGGTTCCTGGTGTTAGTGGCGCTTATGGTCGCCTTTGTGAAAACCTCATCGCGCTCAGGTTTGGTCGTGCTCGTGCTGGCATTTAGCGCACTTGCTTTTCATTACCGCGCCAAACTGCGCTTTATCAACACCGCACAACTGGGTCTTGGCGTGATCACCTTGTGCTTACTCGCCACACTGACCCTGTCGCTTCTGCCCCAGGATTACCGTGATCGCATGCTGTCGCTGGTAAATATCAAATCGGGTCTTAAGTCTTCCTTCGAGGATCGTTCACTGGGCCGACGTGCATCGTATTTGGTGGTCGGTTTGAATCTGTTTAAACAAAATCCCGTATTCGGTGCCGGACCGGGCTCCTTCCCGGAAAAATATTCCGTCTCAGGTTATGCCACCGCTTTTTCGTTATCCAAAGAGGAACCGGAATTATTTCGGCGCGCGCACAACACCTACATGGAAACATTGGCTGAAACCGGTCTTATGGGTTTAATTCCCTTGTTTGTACTGGTTTTTATGGGGCTGGTGCAATTTCATCGCGCGCGACATTATGCCATTGACGCACAGTGTTTCTCCCAGGCGAATCTCATCATGCATGTGGGCATTGCACTCTTTACTATTTCGTTATTCTTGTTCTTTTTGACCGGCTTAAACAACAAACTCTTTTGGTTGTTTCTGGGCTTGGGGCATGCCTTCCTGTTACAACACCCCTTATCCTCCGAGAAAGCGCACAATGCTGTACAGCGTGATCATTCCCTGTCGGAATGAAGGCCATGTTCTGGCGCAGACACTGCGCCACTTAAAAAATGCAGCCGGTGAGCGAAATGATGTCGAAATTTTTTTAATCGATAATGGTTCCACCGACAACTCCGTAGCCATTGCAAATGCGCACAACCTTACTGTTGTATTACTCGCTGATGGCAGCATCTCAGCCTTGCGCAATCAGGGTGCCCGCTTGAGTAGTGGCGAGTATCTTGTTTTTCTCGACGCGGACATGCAAGTGCCACAGGATTGGTTTGTTATCCTTGATCGTTATAGTGCGTTGAGCACTGTCGATGCGGTGGGTTTTATTGATTCCGTGCCAGACCACGCGCCCTGGTTTGCCCGCATATGGGGACAAAGGACGAAGGCACGTCGGGCCCAGATGCAACGTGTTGATGCCTTGCCCGGACGCAATCTTATGGTTTCACGACTATGGTTTGAACGCGTTAACGGCTTCAATGAACGGCTTATCACCGGTGAAGACAAAGACTTTGTGATGCGCCTGTCTCGCAATGGTGCCAATGTGTATTCTGTGCCTGGTATGAATATTGTGCATTTGGGTTATGAACGAACGTTCAGGGAGTGGTGTCAAAAAGAATACTGGCGACAACATTCACATATCAGTCTGATGCAACATCAAGGCATCAGCCTTCGTCTGTTACGTTTTCCCTTGATAGCCGTTTTACACTGGCCGCTGGGGCTGTTAACGCTTTTTTATATGGTGCATGCGAACCAGAGCAGCGTTTGCTTCGCGCTACTTTGGTTCGCGCCCAGCACTGTGTTAAGCCTCAAACACGCTGCCAGTCGCTGGCCACCTGTGCGTCTGGCCCAATTCACCACACTGTACTGGCTACGCTTTCATCTAGCGGGATTTTCGCTTATTAAAGAAGCCTTTGAAATTCAACAATGGAAACAAAAACCGTGGAATTAATTTTTTGGCTTTTTATCGGCCTTTGCCTCTATGGCTATGTTGGGTATCCTCTGTTATTGATTGCGCTATCACCGCTGGTTAATCGTTTCCAGTCATTACCGCAATCAACGCAAGACTGTCCCCATGCCAGTATTCTTGTGGCAGCCTATAACGAAGAAAACTACATTTGCACCAAACTCGATTCATTACTCAACCAGCATTATCCCGGCGAAAAGTTTGATATCTGGGTGCTCAACGATGGCTCGTCTGATCAAACCGCGACGCTGGTAAAAAGCTACAGCGATCCGCGTGTACACCTGCTCGACCTGCCACGCGGTGGCAAAGCGAATGCCTTGAATGCAGGTGTTAAAGCCTGCACACACGATATTCTCGTGTTCAGCGATGCTGATAACGAATGGGCGCCTGATACCTTGATGCGTTTGTTGGCGCCGTTTACCCACACCGAAATAGGTGCGGTATCCGGTCACCTGAGTATTCGAAAAAACTCGCGTCACTTGGGTATGGGCGATCGCCTTTACCGCAAGTATGAGTCGATTATTCGCCAAAGCGAAACCAAATTAGGCAGCGCGGTGTCTGCCGACGGTGGCATTTTCGCCATTCGGCGTGCGCTGTATGATCCCTTGCCGCAAGACGTCACCGACGACTTTTTTATCAGCACCGGCGCTGTGTGTCATGGCAAAGCACTGGTTTATCAGCAAAGCGCTATCGCTTACGATGATGGCGTAGATAAAGCAGAAAATCAGCTACGACGTAGAGTTCGTGTCACGGTTAGAGGCATGACCAGTTTATGGCGTCGGCGTTCGCTGTTTAATCCATTTCGTTTTGGCTGGTATTCCCTGTGCCTGATCAGCCACAAATTGATTCGCCGTTTTGTGCCCTTTTTTGCCCTGTTGTTATTGCCGGTGAATATTCTCTTGCTCGGTGAGCACTCTTTTTATAGCCTGAGTTTACTGATCCAAGTGGGTTTTTATAGCGCTGCATTAGCAGGGTTATATGATCAGGGCAAACGCCTGCCCAAAGTTTTTTCCATAGCAAGTTTTGCTTTACTCAGCAGCTATGGCTTGGCTTTAGGTATCACCAAGTTTATAAAGGGTGAGCGATTCACTTTTTGGTCTCCGGAACAAAACAGATGATGGGCACACAGCCTCTGAAACAAACACTGGGCGCACTGGCCGGTTTCTGGTTGCATACACAGGGTTTAAAGGGACAAACCCTTGTGTTTACTTTTCACCGCGTACTGCCGCTGGCAGAGTTTAATGCCTGTCAATTTCAACGCAGTCTGGTGGTCAGTGACCGCAGTTTCGAGATTTTCTTGCGTTATATCAGTGCCCATTTTGACGTGATTACGATGTCCCGTTTGATAGAAACCCGCAACGATCTACTTGGTCATCACCCACGCGGCCAAAACGCCCGTCCACAAGCGCTGATAACGTTTGATGATGGCTGGCGCGATAATTATGACGTGGCTCTGCCGCTGTTAACAAAATACGCCCTACCGGCCACTGTCTTTCTCAGTACAGACTACATTGAATCCGATCTGGGATTCTGGTGGCAAACGCTGGGGGATTTTTTAAGTTCAAGCCGCTTTGACAAGAACACACAAGACGCATTAAAAAAAATTATCGCCGATATCCTGCAAACAGATCGTGTAGTACCGGATTGTTTTTCAGACAGCGAACATTTTATAGAAACCCTGAAGCGGGATCACTACACTAAAATAGCACCGCTGACAGCAGCGCTGTTTGAACACCGCCACTCCCAGGCCAAAAATCTGTGTTTAACCTGGGCGCACTGTGAAACCATGTCCCGGCACGGTATTGAATTCGGCTCACACACCTGTGGCCACCCACGTCTGAGTTTGCTTTCGCCTGAAGCGCGTGACCATGAATTGCGCGAATCCAAACACTGTCTCACCCAACACCGGCTCAATTACGTTAATGCACTGTGTTATCCCTATGGCGATTACGACAAAAAAACCCAACAACAGGCAGCGGAATTTTATCACATGGGATTTTCTACGCGGGCAGGACTTATTAAAGGCCCCGATACCAACTGGTTCAGCCTGCCGCGTATTCATGTGTCTGATGAATTGGCCAAAGAGCCGAGTCGCCTGAATTATCGAATCTTGCGCGCCGCATGGTCACGCCCTCGCCTTGTGGACAGATCAAACGCATGAACAACGACGAAAACAGCCCATCCAACAGCGCCATGGTCCAGCAATTCAGACAAAGCCTGGTGACAAAAATCGCCATGCTTATCATTCGCCTTGGCCGGAATGCGCTTCTTGCCCGCGTGCTCGGGCCTGCCGATCGTGGACTTTTTTCACTGATCAGCAGCTTGCCCGAACTCATTATGGTTGCAGGCAATGCGGGCTTGAGTAATGCCGTATCCTATCATGCCGCCAAAAAAACCCAACCGTTTAAAATTCTGCTAGGCAATGCAAATGCGCTTACGCTGTTATTAAGTTGCATTTTGTTTGTTTTAAGTTTCTGGGTAGTGCAACAAGCCTGGCTGAACAATGACAATACCGAATCGCTGATACAGTTCCAATGGTTTATTGCCTGCGCCATTCCTTTCCTGCTGATTAAAATTGTTTATCAGAATTTACTTAATGTGCAGCAGAAAATAAGTCAAATAAATCTGATGAGCATTCTGGAATCTTTACAACCTTTAGTCTTGTTTTTATTTCTTTGGTTAGTTATGGACATGAATGCGCTGACAGCCGCTGTTTGGTCCTGGTTTATCAGCCTGTTGTGCCTTTCACTGTGTGCCGTGTTTTTTTTAAAAAGTGGTTTTCCTATAGCGCTAAATACCAACATGCAAAAAGATCTGCTTGATTTTGGTTTTCGTGGTTACCTCGACACACTCTTCCAGAAATTACTGCTGCGTATTGATTTCATTTTTGTCAGTGCTTTTATTGGCAATGAAGCACTGGGATACTATTCTATGGCAACGGCCGCCGCAGAAATAATACTCACCATTCCAAATGCACTGATCGTTCCCTTGTTTTCATTTTTGTTACGCACGGCCGCTGACGACAAAAATACGGTTACACCGATCGTGTTACGTCTTTTAATGACAGTAATGTTAATAAGCGCGGCCCTGTTCGCACTTCTTGGCAAGGTTCTGATCTATATTCTCTTTGGCGAGGCGTTTTTACCTGCATATGAGCCTTTATTAATATTACTGCCCGGTATTGTATTTTTGAGTTATGCCTCGCTGATTCGACTTGATCTGCTCGGTCACGATAAGCCGGGCGCAATATCTGTCATATCAGGTGTTTCAGTCGGGCTTAACATCGCGCTTAACCTGTTACTGATTCCACATTTTGGCATCTCAGGCGTAGCGGCGGCCTCATCTATTGCCTATTTATTTGGTGCTATTGGCTTGTATTTTTTACATTCGAGAATTACCGGACTGACGGCAAAAGAAACGTTAATCCTCAGACGCAGTGACTTGGCACTGGTGGCCAATTATGTCAAAAGGAAACGAACGACTTAGATATTCAGAGGTCCTTATGAAACGCGTGCTGTTTATAGTATTAACTTTCACACTGGGCTTGCAGATACACGTGGCACAGGCGCAAACCTGGTCAAATATTCGTGATGGCGTTCTTCATGTGCGCACCGCTTCAAGCGCTGTTGTATGTAACGTTCAATGGAAAGATGAATGGATCTCTGAGAGCCAGCACGATCACATTTACATTCAAAATCCCGATGGCAGCTTGCTCAAACGCCTGAATCTGAGCAAGGAAAATACACCAGGCACTGAAAACATCAGCCTGACTAAAAGCGGTGATACCCGTATTGATGTCACGGGTTATAACTTCCGCACGGTGAACGTATCACTCCCCGATTCAATCCCTAGCGTATTCGAGCCGGTTAAAGTCCATAAAAGCATTACACTTGGCAGTGGAGGAAAATTATATTTCAAGGTGCCTGCCAATCGCGCCTTTTCATTTAATGGTAAATACCACGATGGCATCAGCCGTTTTAATTTAACCTCACTTAACGATGGGCAGCAGCTGTCGTTAAGCTTGACTGCAAAAGACTACTATTGGGAATTCGATACGCTTGAAATAGCGTCAGCTGCTTCTGAAACCACATGGGAGCTAAGCTGGAGCAGCAGCGGAAAAGTATCCTTCTGGCTTGATGGTATTCCTAATTTGTTTGCCCAGACACCCCAAAATTTATTTACACCCACCTTGCAAACGGGCACGGTGAGCGTGAGCGTACTGTCGAACATTGTGGGCACCACACCTGCCATTGGTGCCGCGATGCCCTTCACTGCACCACCAAGAAGTAGTTTTGATCTGATTAAAAACTGGCATTTAAGCACTGCAAACCACTACGCCTTTGTTGATGCCTTATTAAAATCACCCGAAATGGATCTTTCATTTCTTAAAACTTACGAAAAAGATCTCGCATTAAAAAATAGCAGTGTCATTCTCTCTAAAAGCGGACGCGCACCTGTTTTAACTGATGCTGACGAAATTGCCGGATTTCTTCAACCGTATTTAAAACTTCGCGCCAGTCAATCCTTGCTTGTTGATGCGCACATTGCCTTGGCAGATGAGCCCAATCTGAATTATACCGATTACGCCGAATTTGAATCGTATTTTGCAAATGTCGCTGGACGAATTAAAAACAGCAGCGATCCGGTTATTAATAAAACACGTTTCGCCGTGCCTGAAAGTTCGCGCTTTCTGGAGGGGCCCACACTAGAAGGCTCAGAAAGAAAAATTGGGATCGACTGGGCTGAGCAACTGCTTACAGCCCATGGTAATCTCATTGATGCCATCTCGTGGCATGAATGGATGGTGCGTGATTTAATTGACACCGGTCGTTATAAAACATCGGTCGAAGCAGCTGCAAACCTCGCGGCTAAACACGAAAACCGTCTGCATAAAAAACTCGATTTAATTATCACGCAAACCAACATTTCCAGTGGTTTGTCGTTGAGTTCTTACGAACAGGATACCTGGTTTGCCAGTTTGTGGTGGGCTAGCGTGGTTATCCAAAGCAGCCTGCCGGGACAGCTTGATCAGCTGATCTGGTTCAAAGCGGCGGATGACGGCATTTACCGCAAGGGCCTGGTCAGCATCAGCAATGATACGATCGTTAAAAAACCCGTGAGCAGTGCGATGACTTTTGTGAGCGAAAATCTGGGCAAGTGGGTACTGGAAAATACAGGCAATCATCCAGAGCTTGATCTATTAGCGACCTTATCCGAAGGGAAAGACACGCTGATCTTATTAGGTGTAAATAAATCAAAACGTCTACAAAAACTCTCGGTACAATTACCCGGCAATATCACTAACGCCACAATTAAAATGCTGCAAGAAAACACGCTCTCACCGGTCACGCTCAAACAATCTGAACAAAGTATTTCGGCCGACATTCCGGCAGAAAGCATTTTCTCAATCCGCATGGAACTAAAAGTGCCGCCACTGCCACCCATCATGACCTCTCCAAGCAATAACTGAAGCCATCAAAAAAAGGCATAACTCACGAAATACACACAGCAACGCACATCAGAAGAAAAATACTTCGCCGCATCTACATCATCACTGTCGGAGAATTCTGCATTTTCCACACCCAGTACTTAGCAGGCTATTAGCCAGGTTTAAACGCGCGCATTTTTTGTAATTGCTTATCATGCCATTGAGAAAGAAAAATAATCGATGACAAGGCCCCCACAAGAGCAAAGGCCATATCTGATTGGGTGTCCCAGACATAACCCTGGGTTCCCAGGAAGGCTTCAGCATCCTCACCACTTGCCAATGCCACCCACCATTCAATGAGTTCATAAAACGCACTAAATGCCAGACAAATTGAAACAATAAACACCTTCAGCCAAACCTTGCCGTTAACAATATTTTTTCTTATCAGGATTTCTCTGGCCAACAATGCAGGCACAAAACCTTGAAAAAAGTGCCCAACTTTATCGTAATTATTTCTATCTGACAGGGCATCGAAAAACGGCACTTCGGCATAGGTATAGTGTCCGCCAATCATCAGAACAAGGCAGTGCAACAAAATCATGACATACAACAACGGCGTAAATCTGAAACTTTTGTAAAATACAAGGAGCAAAATCCCGCCAACCATCGCGGGTACGACTTCAAGAAACCAGGTTAATAAATCTTTTGGATTCATGCCCGACCAAATCAGTCCTGCTGCAAATATCCCTATCCATACGTATTTCATGTTATGCCCCTGCGAAATTGTAGAGTAAATTCAAATTATACGTGCGTTCGTTTACGCCGTTATTCTTACCCCTGTTATGCGGTGTGGCGCAGAAAACAAGCTTATTCTTAGGGACTCAGCGCTTTCGAGCAGGTCTTAAGGGCATGCGCTGGCGAACACTGTGAATACGTTCCGGCTCGATGTCGGCGCTGGCCACGCCGATGTCATGTGCCAATTCCGCCAGCACGCTGCCCCAGGGATCAATGATCTGTGAATGGCCCCAGGTTTGGCGTTTATGATCGTGCCAGCCGCATTGGTTTGCGGCCACTACATAACATTGCTGTTCAATGGCACGGGCGCGTAACAGAATTTGCCAGTGCGCAGCACCCGTGGTGTAGGTAAAGGCGGCAGGCACCACGATAATTTCGGCACCTGCATCACGCAAGGCTTGAAAATGTTCAGGAAAACGCAGGTCATAACAAATAGATAAACCTAAACATCCCAGTGGTGTGTCAACGACCACCGGCGTGCTGCCCGGCGAAAAACGTTCCGACTCGGCATAACGGCCCTGTGCATCACCCACACTTACGTCAAACAAATGGATTTTATCGTAACGGGCCACCTGCTGACCTTGTTCGTTAAATACCAATAAGGCCGAGCGCAGCCGGGGATCACCGTCCGGTGACATTTGCGGCACCGCACCCACCACCAAAAATACCCCGTGTTCAGCCGCGAGCTCCGCAAACCAGGTGCGCGTGAAAGGGTCGGCGGCGAGCATCGCATACTGCGCCCCGTCCATGCACAAACACATTTCAGGCAACACAATCACACGAGCACCGGTGTGGGCCGCCTCAGCAACGAGTTGGGCAAGCTGGGCGCGATTTGCGCTTATGTCACTGCCTGCAGTGTTTTGTACAACGGCAATGCGCGAGTTCATTTGTTTTTTTGTTGTTCTATTTTTGCTTTCAGATCAGCAAAGGGATTATGCGTGGCCGGCGCGAGGTCTGAATCGGCGCTGTTGCCATAACGAATAAAGTTCACGAATTTTGAGTGTTCTTCATCATGGCAATACAGACACAGCAACTCCCAGTTACTGCCATCAGTCGGGTTGTTATCATGGTTGTGATCAACATGATGCACCGTCAAACCGCGCACGGTGGCGTGGGTAAATTCACGCGTGCAGCGTCCGCAAATCCACGGGTACAACTTTAAGGCCTGCTCCCTGTAACCCTTTTCACGTTTGGCATTGTAGGCGCGCTGTTCAGCGAGAATGCGCTCCAGCTTGTTTGGATCCGATTGTTTCGTCATGATTTTCAACTGTCATATCAACACGGGAAAGTCCCTACACGATACCCATCCTGCTGGTTTCCGGCAACTGGAATTGCACCATGTTTCAAACAGATTATTTGTCGTAATTACGTTTGAAAACGTTCTCGCCCATCAAACGGATTTGCGTTTCTATCATCCAGTCCATGCTATTTAATAGCGGTAAATATTTTTCTTCATCGTGTTCTAAAAAGGCCAGGGTATGCACTATGGCTTCGAGTGTCGATAACGATGCCTCATACCGGGCCTTTCTGATCCGGTAACGTGAGGGCTGCATTAGCTGTAAAGCCACTTTGGGCAGTGCTTGCAGATCGGGTGATTCCATCAGCATGCGGTGACTTTTGCGCCAGCTGGCATCGAGAAAAATCAGGGTGTGAGGCGCATCGGTACGCAAGGTGTCGACCTCGGTGGCGTCGTCCCCGGGATAAATCAGCAAGGCATTGTGCACATCGGCAGCGATGGAATCGCGCGTAAAGTGCTCACCGATTTGCAGGCGACACCGCGTCAGACTCAACGCCGCAATGGCAGCCGTACCAATGGCATGACTGCTTTCACGCGGGTGCTGCAAAATATGCACAGGCCACGGGTTATGAATCTGTTTGAGGGTATGGCAATAACACACGCCAAGCGGGCGCTTACAACGGTCACAGATAGCGCGTTTTGTCATGATAAACCTGGGACAGAAAATAGGGCGGCATTCTATTTTATACGTAACAGATAGCGCACCGTTCTTTTTCGATCGTAATGATTTTGCGCGTACATTTGTTTGTTTGTCTGTCTGATCAATAAAAAAATAACTACTACAATTTTTAAACCCGCATACAAGAGGACATCATCACAGTTCCGTCTCCATTTAGAATCTCAACTCGACAAAGCATCAAGGGCTGGTTAGTATTCCAGCCCGTGACAGCTCAAAACAAAAGGCTAAAGCCAACA
>Ga0209873_1000012_pt1 | contig 26935 bp, 16 predicted proteins | sample GWRWT2_30Apr14_FD_187186 | JGI IMG/M metagenome (GOLD analysis project Ga0209873, IMG submission 187186) | Sand microcosm microbial communities from a hyporheic zone in Columbia River, Washington, USA - GW-RW T2_30-Apr-14 (SPAdes) (version 2) | ecosystem: Engineered > Artificial ecosystem > Sand...
CTCAAAAAGTTTCTCACCCGGGCGCAGACCACTGTATTGGATTTCAATATCACCTTCTGGATGATTTTTATCTTTAATGGTGAGCCCATGCAGCCTGATCATAGAGTGGGCAAGATCGGTAATTTTTACCGGCTCGCCCATGTCCAATACAAACACATCACCACCTTTGGCCATGGCGCCGGCCTGTATCACCAGTTGCGAGGCTTCGGGAATGGTCATGAAATAACGGATGACTTCGGGATGCGTTACGGTGACCGGGCCTCCCTCAGCGATTTGTTTGATAAACAAGGGCACCACTGAACCTGATGAGCCTAAAACATTGCCAAAACGCACCATGGAAAAGCGTGTGCCTGATTTGCTTTGAGCCATCGCCTGCAAAACCAGTTCAGCCAGACGTTTTGAGGCGCCCATGATATTGGTCGGTCGTACGGCTTTGTCCGTTGAAACAAGAACGAAATTCTTTACCCCGGACTCTTGGGCTGCGAGTGCTGTTTGATAGGTGCCAAATACATTGTTTCTAACGCCTTCATTGATGTTGTACTCAATCAGCGGGACATGTTTGTAGGCGGCGGCGTGGTAAACCGTATCAATTGTATAGCTGTTAAAAATAGCGCCAAGACGCAATTTGTTTTGTACACAGCCCAATAAAGGAATTACCTCGGTATTGATTTGATGTGTCGTGACGTATTTTTTTAATTCCATGTCAATTTGATAAAGCGCTTCTTCGCAACGTTCGAGCAGAATCAGCGTTGAGGGTTGTTGGCGTAAAATCTGACGGCACAATTCAGCACCTATAGACCCCCCTGCGCCGGTGACAAGCACCGTTTGGTCTTGAATACAGTGTTGCAGCAATTCAGGAATGGGTTTGACGGGTGCGCGACCGAGCAGGTCTTCGACTTTAATATCCTCCAGGTGTTCGATTTTCTGAGCGCCTGAAAGCAAATCTTCCATTGCAGGTATAGTACGCACTCGAACGCATAAGGGTTCGAGTTGTTCTATCACGTGTTTTCTTCGTTCACCGGTCATCGTCGGCATGGCCAGCAGCACTTGTTTAATGGCGTATTGCGGTATTAATGCGGGTAAGGATTTTGGCGAGCGCACTTTAATGCCGTTATATCGAATATTTCGAATCAGTGTTCTTTCGTCCACCAATATAACGGGATTATAAATCGAGCTCTGTCTTAAACTTGCAAGCAGTGCGAGACCCGCCTCATTCGCACCGTAAATGGCGACATTGATTTTTGTTTTTGCAGTTTTTCTTGAAATTAATTGGCGAATACTCAGGCGCGTGTATCCGATTAAACACAAGGTGATGCTGAAATAAATCACAACTGAATCGAATGATAATTCCGGTTTAATAAAAACCATAAAAACGGCCAGAATTACACTTGAAATGCAAACACCCTTAAACACGGTAAACAGCGCTTCATGACTCATAAAACGGATGACCGCATGGTATAAACCCAAACGAGAAAAAAAGTAGATGCTCGTGAATGTAGTACCGAAAATAATGCTCGCCAGGGATGCATCAAGAGAAAATAAAACGGAATGTGCCTGAAGAGAAAAGGCCAGCACAATTGCAAATGAAAGCAAAACAAAATCGCTGCCAATCATCAGCATTTGTTTAAATAACCTCGGTGCACTAAGAAGTCGTTCAATTAAATAAGTCACAGACGAACCCCATGTTTTATTTCAACTAATATCCAAAGGTAAATTCCATTTCAACGGTGTCCGTTACCCACTTGAGTAATATTCCGGTGTAATCAATGTGTGTTGTTTTTATAGTTTATTGAAACACTCTAAACAGGCGGTAACAGATTTTTAGTGTAGTTGCTGATTCAAATTTAGGAAACCTGTGTGCGCCGTTCAATTGCCAAGCTTAGTCGCTGTTCCTTATGCGCTGTTCATTTTTGATTAGATAGAGCGGATTGAGCCTGTCTTCATTGAATAATAAATGATCCTGTTGGCCGGGCAAAAAAGGAAAAATCGCTGAGCCAAAATTGACCGTATTACGTTCGTTTCCTGTTTGTGTCTGCAAGGAATAGGTCCAATGGTTATTTCCATTGAGTTGCATCCATGGAGTCGAGAGTGCTCTTTTGGTTGTCAGTGGGGTGCTAATGCTCAGTCCCAAAAATTGGGCGCCGGTATTTTTGTAAAACAAGGTGATGGCCTTGTCCTCAAACCAGAATTTGAAATCGAGGCGATAACCGGTGTCTTGTTCAAAAAACTGCCCGGCTGAAATTGTGGCTGACAGGTTATATAGAGGCAAATAATAGCGGTATTGGCCAACATAACTAGTAAACAGAATATTGCTTTGGTATTTGTCTTCATAAGTCCCCGCCAGTAAGGAGACTTTGTGCTGGCCCTTGTGAGAAAAAAATGCCGTTTCGTTAATAACACTGAGGTAATTGTAATTACTCAATCCTATAAAGGTGCTAGAAAATAATTGGGGAAAAATTTTCAGTGATTGTTGAATGCCGTAGTTTTTCATCGCACTACGTTGTCGCTTGGCAGAGAAAACACCCGACACATCAAAATCGTCGCTTTGATCCAAGGCTTCGGTGTAGTTTAAACGTATGCTCGCACCAGGCCACAAGGCAACTGAAGCGCCTATATCAAGCGCAGCCGAATAATCCCAGACGCCGAACTCCGTAGCGACCGCGCTTGAAAGCGCGGGAGACAAAGTAATTCTTGGTTTTAGATATTCAAACCGGGTATCGCTGTAGTACCAATGGATGGCATTTTCTGTTGTGCCGTAACCCGATGAGCGTAGTTTTATTTGGCTGTACTGTTGTGCGCCACTTTCTGATTTTTCATCGGCGAGATCAATGCGTAGATGATAAATGCTTAAACCCTCTTTTTTCAGGATAAATAGCGCATGTTGATAATGATTTTCAGCCTGTGTTTTGATAATTGAAACAGCCTTATCAATGGCATCTAATTCATTGTGACTATAAAGGGTATTTTCAAAGGTGATAACGATTTCATTTTCGTTATGCGACAACAGTGTGCCAACACGCACGCGTTCGAATCCAGTTTCGTTTAATGATTTAAAAATTGTTTTTAAAATATCATCATCGTCACGCAGTGTGCTGGGTAATTGCTGCGGCGGGTTCGATAAGGTTTGTTCTTTGGGTGTCGATGAGGTGTTGTTGATTTGTGGTGTATTGTGTGCATTGTCGTTATGAATCACAGGCGACGAGGATTTGCCCAGTGGAATTTGCAGGCCCAGTGTAAAATAGGGTTTGTCTGCTGCGCTGGCATTGTTCTGTGTACTGTTACGATCAAACTGATGTAGCACCAGGCCAGCTTGCATCCTGGCAGAATAAGGCAGGTAATTTTCAGGCGTGATCAGTCGTAGCCCTAAATTAATATTTTGTGAATCATCTTCGATAATAACATGCGCCCAGGATACGGGTTTGTATTCAATGCCGGAGAAAAAGCCGTCCAGATGCGTGGTATGGTGTGAAAGTTTTTGCCCCCAGCCAAAGCTAAGATCAATATAGTCTAACGATTTGCTTGCTACGACATAACGCGTGGCAAAGGTATTTGTTTGACCGCCGATATCTTGCTGACCAACAGCGACAGAAAAGAGGTCTTCAGGAATAAAAGGCATTCTGATTTTAATATTGGCTGACAAGTCACGTAATTTACAATCGCTGCTATAACAGTGACGCTGAGTATCAAACCAGGCAATTCGACCGCCAATTTCAGCAAAAGGCAAAATGCCAATTGATGTAACAAGGTTGTTGTTGTCAGCAATGGCATGATCAATTTCGACCTGGTTTGAATAGTGCGTAGAAATTACGCCGTGTGTTGTTGTGAATGCGTGAGGCGTATTGATTAATCCGGAATAACCCTGCAATGAAAGACCGTCATGATCTTCACCTAAGCTGTGTTCTGGCAACAACAGAAAGAGACACAAAGTCAGAAAATTAATTTTATTGGAATTTGAAATTGTATTGACCATGCGCCCAATTAATTTTTTATGTTTTAGTAAAGTAGACGTCGATCGGTATAATTTCAATTTAATTTAACCAAGGTGTCTTGGTAATAATTTTTATATGCGGGCTTGAATTAAAATATTCAGGTGAAATTTTTATAGTCTGCTAGAATCCAAAAGGCAGTTTTTTGTTTTTTTTAAACGCTAATAATTATTCTCACAGGAACGTGAAGCCATGACTATTTTTAAAAAATCGGCGCTTTTTACATTGGTAGGATCAGCCACGGCAGCACTGGTATTAGGTGCGAGCGGATGCAGTGATAATGACGTCATATCATCGTCAGGCACGGTTATTGATGGGTATCTGCAAAATGCAATCGTGTGCGTGGATGTGAATGGAAATAAGGAATGTGACGCAACAGAAGCGCGTAATAACACTAATTTGAATGGTCATTTTAGTGTGGCGACTTTGACTTCGGCGCCTCTTGTTGTTGCTGTTACGCCTGGTCAGACGACCGATAGTTTGGTATCGGGTCAGCAAGGTAGTGCAGTAACACAAGACTTCTTTTTAACGGCACCATTAAGCTCAAGCACGGTCACGCCGTTGACAACTCTGGTGCAGGTGGGTGTTGAACAGGGCTATTATGCTAATTTCGCAGCGGGTTCTACTGCTGTTGCGGCTGCGCTGAATGTTCCTGCAGGCACAGATCTGGCGAATTATGATTACCTGAGTGCAGGGGATGCTCGCGTGGCGGTTGCGGCTACTATTGTGACCCATGCTATTGCATCTGCTATTGCTAATATTCAGGCCAATGTTACGGGTAATGTTGCTACAACTGAAAATACCTTTGAAACTGCCGTAAAAGTATTAATTGACCCCACTCTTGCCGGTGGACCAAGTACTTCTTTAATGCAGGAAATTGGATCAAACGTGGCCGCAACTGTTGCAGAGGGTACGAATGTTGCGGATGTAGACGTGTTGTCTCTGGTGGATTCTGTTGAAACGGTCATTGAAAATGATACGTCTATTGTATCTGCGACGGATGTTGATGCGGTCACGCTGCAGGCAGCCGTAGAAGAAACGAATGCAGTGAATGAAACAGGTATCTCGACCGGCGCAACAGGTGCGGCTAACTAGTTATTAGGGCATTCCCGGAGTCAGAGTGGCCCAGCCACTCTGACTTTATTTATTAAAACGTATAGCGCAGTTCACATTCACGTGTATTTTTTCGTTTAATTATTTATTGAATAATTCTTTTTACCTTGCGGCAAAGTATGCCGCACCGAGCAGTGCACTATTTTTTTCTAAACAGACCTGCACGGGAATATGTTCGAGCACTTTTCGATAACGACCTTTATTCAAGTAAGCTGTTATAAACATTTCACTGCGTAAAGCTGAAATTATTTTTGGTGGAATACCGCCCGAAAGAATCACACCGGACAAGGCCATGTATTGTAATGCGATATTGGCCGTTTCAGCCGCAAGCAGGGAAACATATAATTCCAGGGTGCGTTGGCATAAGTCACTTTGCTGTGTTAGCGCCAGATGGGTAATGTGCGCATTTTTATCCCCGCTGCGCAGGCTTTCTTTAATCTCGGGTGAGTCCTTTGTGTTGTAATACTGGCTTAGAAAGTCATAAATCAAACTAAAACCATCGCCACCAAGAATTCTTTCCCAGCTGACATGTCCGGGGAATTGCGCTTCTGCGTACTGATACAAAGCAAATTCCAGCGCTGATTTGGCAGCAAAATCTTTATGTCCGCCTTCGCTTGCCTGTGCGTGATAGCGTTCGCCATCCCAGAATAATGCCGCCTGTCCTAAGCCTGTGCCCGGAGAAATAACCGCAATGGTCTGGTGTTGTCGGTGTTGTTGCCAGGGTGTCAGTGCAAAAAAACGCTCGGCGCTTAAATAAGGCATACACAAGGCGCTGGCCTCGACATCATTAAGCATGCTGATGTGTTCAAGCTGAAGTTGCCGTGCCAGCGTATCGCCCTCGACGAACCAGGGTAAGTTGGTGGTGTGACAACGATTGTTTTCAACCGGTCCGGCAACCGCAAAGGCGGCTTTCCCAATAGAGAAGCTGTCAAACCCCGCAAGGGATAAATCATTTTTCAAGTGTTGAATCAAGCACTCAACACTTGAAAACTGCGCGCAGCTATAACGTTGCCCCCATTTTTTTTCCAGGCCGTGAGAAGCGTCACGGTAAAGAGCAAACTCTGCTTTGGTGCCACCAATATCGCCTGCAAGAATCATCCATTGCCTCCCAGGAGGGCTAATTGCCAAGTTTTATGTGTGCGTATTTCTTGGAGTGTCGATTCAGGTGACTGTAAAATAAAAAATTGAATGAATCCTGATGAGGCCTTTGTGGATCCGAAACAATTTCAAGACATCCTTGCTCAAACAATGCGTAAAGACCGCTTTCGATTGTCTAAACGATTTTCTGAGCTTAATCAGCAAGCACGCAGGCGTCAAGGCCAAGGGAGCTTGTTGGAAAATAACGCAGCCTGGCAAGCACTGCTCACACAAGCCATGGCCTCGGTTGCCGATGTTGAGAAACGTAAAATTGCGGTACCTCACGCCGTATTTGATAATGCCTTGCCCATTTGTGAGCGTCGCGAAGAAATAGCCGAGGCTCTGCGCAAGCATCAGGTGATTATTGTGGCTGGTGAGACTGGCTCGGGTAAAACCACCCAATTACCCAAAATATGTTTAGAAGAGGGACGCGGTATTTATGGATTGATTGGTCATACACAACCTCGTCGTCTGGCAGCGCGCAGCGTAGCCGATCGTATTGCCGCTGAACTGCAAAGTAAGCTGGGTGACTGGGTGGGCTACAAGGTACGCTTTAATGAACAAATGAATCCATCGGCGTATATCAAATTAATGACCGACGGTATTTTGCTGGCTGAAATTCAGCACGATCGTTTGCTTGAACAGTACGACACCCTGATTATTGACGAAGCCCATGAACGCAGTCTCAATATTGATTTTCTCCTCGGTTATCTTAAGGGAATACTGCCAAAACGCCCTGATTTAAAAATTATTATTACCTCGGCCACGATTGATCATCACCGTTTTGCTGCCCATTTTGACTTGGCGCCGGTGATTGAAGTCGTTGGGCGAACGTATCCGGTTACCACCTTGTACCGTCCACCTGTTGATGAGGCAGATGACGACGGTGAGGTTTCAACAGCGCATTCTGTTGTGTGTGCCGTTGAAGAACTTATTGATCTGGACCGACTGCGCAATAAAAGTCAGCCGGGTGGTATTTTGATTTTTTGCAGTGGCGAACAGGAAATACGTGAATTAGCGGCCTATTTACGGCGTATCGACTTGCCTCATACTGAAATTCTGCCCCTGTATGCGCGCCTGAGTCAAAAAGACCAACAGAAAATTTTCTCGCCGGGCAGAGGGCGGCGTATAGTTATTGCGACCAATGTGGCTGAAACGTCATTAACTGTGCCCGCTATTCGTTATGTGATTGATTTGGGCAAAGCCAGAATCAGCCGTTACAGTTACCGCTCAAAGGTTCAACGTTTGCCTATAGAGGCCATTTCTCAAGCCAGCGCCAATCAACGCCAGGGACGCTGCGGTCGTGTTGCCGAAGGTCTGTGTATCCGGCTGTACAGTGAAGAGGATTTTCTGTCACAGAAGGCCTTTACCGACCCTGAAATATTGCGGACCAATCTTGCCTCGGTCATTCTGCAAATGGAACACCTGCGTTTGGGTTCTATCGAACAATTTCCCTTTATTGATAAACCCGATTCGCGTTTTGTCAGAGATGGTTATGGCCTTCTGTACGAATTAGGCGCCATGGATGAGAAAAAAAATCTGACAAGCCTGGGGCGCACCTTGGCGGCCTTACCTGTTGATCCGCGTATTGGCAGAATGGTGATCGAGGCAACACAGCAGGCAAGCCTGAAAGAAGTGCTGATTGTTGCCAGCGCACTGACCGTACAAGATCCGCGTGAGCGGCCCTATGAATTTCGGCAGCGTGCCGATGAAGCGCACAAAAAATTCCAGGATGAGCGTTCCGACTTTTTAAGTTTAATTACGTTATGGCAGTCCTATGAAGAACAACGCCAGTTGTTGAGTCAAAATCAATTGAAGCAGTATTGCCGTGAAAATTTTCTTAGTCACGCCCGCATGAAAGAATGGCGGGATATTCACCATCAATTACGTGTAACGTGTAAACAGCTGGGCTTTGAAGAAAACCAGCACGACGCAGATTATGCAAGTATTCATAAAGCCATTTTGGCGGGCCTGCTCAGCCAGATGGGGTGTAAAACCAGTGAAGGCGATTATCAGGGCGCACGTAATAGCCGTTTTGTAATGGCCCCCGGATCACCTCTGGCGAGAAAAAAACCGCAATGGATCATGGCCGCTGAATTGCTCGAAACCAATCGACTCTATGCACGCCAGGTGGCGCTGATTGAGCCGCAATGGGCCGAGGCCCTGGCACCCGACCTGGTCACCCATCGCTACAGTGATCCGGTCTGGCGTAAACGTCGCGGCGAAGTGGTGGCGCGACAGACAACAACCTTGTATGGCCTGATTTTGCAGGCCGAGCGTTTTGTTTCGTATTCAAGTATTGATCCTGACTTATGTCGGGAATTGTTTCTCACTGAGGGACTTGTTAAAGGCGATATGCAAACCGACGGTGCTTTTTTAGCGGCCAACCAAACGCTCATCGCTGAGCTGGAACGGTTCGAACATAAAACACGTCGTCGCGATATTCTGGTAGACGAGCAAGCGGTGTATGATTTCTACAATAAACGCATTCCGAATGAGATCTGCAGTCGGGCACCGTTTGAAAAGTGGCGTAAAAGCGCCGAAAAAACGCAGCCAAGGCTTTTATTTTTAACGCGTGACGATTTACTTAAACGTGAAACAGACGATATTTCGATTACGCAATTCCCCGATGTGCTCACCTGGAATGGCATGTCTTTCCCCTTGCACTATCACTTTGAGCCGGGACACGCACAAGACGGTGTGACTCTGCGTGTGCCGCTGGTGCTCTTGCATACCTTGCCCACCCGGCGTCTCGAATGGTTAGTGCCGGGTATGCTGCGCGATAAATGCATCGCTTTATTTAAAGCACTGCCTAAACAGTGGCGTAAGAATTTTGTGCCTATCCCTGATTATGTCGATGCTTGTTTATCAACCCTTTCCGCCGGTGATATCGCGCTTACACAAAAAATAAACGAGTACGTGAAGAAAAAAAGTCGTATCACAATTCCCGACGAAGAATGGCGTGCCGTTGTGCTGGAGCCACAACATTTGTTCAATATTGAAGTTGTTAACGATGAGGGTGCTGTGCTTGACCAAGGTCGCGATATTATTGCCTTGCGTGAACGATGTATCCCTGGCGTGCTGCCACAGCTTGGTTCTTCTAAAGATGCATTAGAAAAAGCGTTTTTCACCGAATGGACCTTTGGCGACTTGCAGGATTATATTGATGAAACGCATGCAGGCATGACCCTGCGCCGTTATCCGGCACTTATAGATCAGCAGCAAAAAGGGGTGTCACTTGTTTTGTTAAATAACGCAAGCGAGGCACGGCAACTCACGCGAAAAGGTTTGATCCGCTTGCTGGTGCTCAAACACAGTCAGGGCGTGCGCCAATTGCGTAAGGACTTGAGTCAGAATAAAACCTTGCTGATGAACTTTCGCAATCTGGGTAATGAAAAAGAGCTGATGGATATGTTTATCGATGCCGCCTTGATGCGTTGTTTTAAGCTGTATGACCGTGAAATTAAAACGCAGGCCGAATTTGAACAAAGCTATGCTGCAACAAGCGCTCACGTGTCTCAGCAGACGCAATCCCTGGTGAGTTTATTAGAAAAAATAGGGACACAGTATCAACACATTACAAAAAAACTTCAGGTGAATACCTCGTTGTCATGGGCCACGTCGCTGTTGGATATTAAAGAGCAAATGAAACATTTATTCAGTCGAGATTTTTTGCTTGATGTGCCGGATGAACATTTAAAAGACTATCCGCGTTATCTGGAAGCCATACTAAAACGGCTGGAAAAATTGCAGGAAAATTTACATCGTGATCATTTGGCCATGCTCGAGTTCAAACCCTTCTGGGCGCAGTTTGAACAACGGCAGCAACACCATCAGCGCGAACATATTGTTGATCCGGCGCTGCAAAACTATCGCTGGCTGCTGGAAGAATACCGTGTGTCACTGTTTGCACAGGAATTAAAAACCAAAGTACCTGTATCCCCCAAGCGCTTGAGGCTTGCGTGGGAAAGTGTTCAGTTGTGAACATGAAAAGTGTAGGCATTCAAATCAGCGGTCGCGTGCAAGGCGTGGGTTTCAGGCCCTTTGTGTGGCGCTTGGCGAACAAATATCAGCTTAAAGGCAGCGTTATAAATGGCACTGAGGGTGTGTTGATTAAAGTTTACGGTAATGAAGAGAACATTGCCTGTTTTGTAAAAGAACTTAAATCATCGCCACCACTTTCAGCGCGTATTGAGAATATCACGTGCCAGCCTTTTGTTTTTGCTGTGATTCCCGATGAATTTGTTATCGCTGCCAGTGATGAATGTTGTGATAATAGTGATTCGAGTGTGGAAATTCCGCCAGATCTTGCACTGTGTAAAACCTGTTTTCTGGAATTTATGGATCCGGACAATCGTCGTTATGGTTTTGCGTTTACGCATTGCACTGACTGTGGTCCACGTTTTTCGATTATTCAGCGCATGCCTTACGATCGTGCCAATACCACGATGGCTGATTTATTAATGTGTGATGCCTGTTTGGCGGAATACCACGATCCATCGAATCGGCGATTTCATTATCAGGCCAATTGCTGTTCAGACTGTGGCCCGCAATTGCAATTGCTAAATTACGACGGTATTCCTGTTGCAGTGCACGATACTGCCGCGTTAATTGATCGTGTATGTGCCTTGATCAAGGCGGGTCATATTGTTGCACTTAAAGGTGTCGGGGGGTTTAATTTACTTGCCGATGCACGCAATAACGAGGTGATTCAACGTTTGCGTCAGCGTAAAAAACGCCCGCATAAGGCATTGGCTTTAATGGCGCATGATGTGGCCATCATCGAGAAGTACGCGTACATTAACGCCGCAGAGAGAATTCTTTTGTGCAGTGCTGAAGCGCCCATCGTGTTATTACACAGAAAAAATGCGTTGTTGCCGAATTCGCTCGCTCCCGGATTGAATCGTCTTGGATTTATTTTGCCCTACACAGCATTGCATGTGTTATTGCTTCAGCGCTTTGACAGTCCGCTTCTTTTTACCTCCGCTAACCGCAGCGGCGAACCTACGTATACTAATAACGATGAAGCTATAATGGGGCTCTCAGCGATTGCTGATTATTTTGTTGTACACAATAGAGCAATTGCACAGGGTGTTGATGATTCGGTCGCACACCTTATAGATAACAGCAGGGTTCAGGTGATCCGAGCCGGGCGCGGTTGGGTACCTTCTTATTTTAAACTGCCCGAGAGCATTGATGCGGCGCCCGATATTTTGGCCATGGGTGCGCAGATGAAAAGCACGGTGGCGGTGTTACACAACAGACGCTTAACGCTTTCTCCCCCTTTAAACGATTTAAATGACCCGCGTACGCTTAAAGTCTACCAGAAGCAATCTGCGCATTTTTTGGCGCTGTATGGAATCAAACCTCAGATTATTGCCACGGATAAGCATCCACATTATCAATCCACGGTGGCGGGGCAGGCTCTGGCGGAACAGTTTCATTGTGATCTGTATGCGGTTCAGCATCACCATGCGCATCTGGTCGCTTGTCTGCTGGAGCATGAGACCCTCGACGAGGGTCAGCCTGTGTTGGGTCTTGCTCTGGATGGCACCGGTTTGGGTACCGATCAGACTTTATGGGGCGCTGAATTCTTGGTTTTTGATTTTAAGCAATGCCAGCGTATCGCGTGTTTCAAACCCGTGCATCTGCCGGGAGGGCAGCAGGCCATCAGACAACCGTGGCGCAGTGCTTATGCCTATATCAGAGAACTGCATGAATGGGCTGCTTTGCTTGCGCAAACCAAGAATACCGAATTATTGTCTTATTTTTCTGAGAAACGCTGTGATCTTCTTGAACAGATGGTCGCCCGATCCATCAACAGTCCTCTGAGTTCCTCTGCAGGGCGTTTGTTTGATGCGGTGGCGGCGATTTTAACTATCTGCCGCGATAACGTGTCTTATGAGGGGCAGGCTGCGATGATGCTGGAAGCACTGGCTGAGCATGCCAGTGATCAGCATGATAAAGTCACTTATCCCTATGAAATACGCGAATGGGCGGGCATTCCTTGTATCGATTGGAACCCAATGTGGCCGGCTCTCTTAAATGATTTGGGTAAGGAGGTGCCCCGATCGCTTATTGCCCTGCGATTTCACAGTAGTTTGCACAAGGCCTTGTTAGAAATGATTGATCACGTGGTCAAAACCCAGGGTATTTCAACTGTCGCCTTGAGCGGGGGCACTTTTCAGAACCGACGTTTACTATCAGGACTGCTCCGCGCACTGGAGCAGCGACAGCTGAGCGTTTTTCTGCCTCAGCGTCTTCCTTGTAATGATGGCGGAATATCGCTGGGCCAGGCTGTTATTGCGGCTGCAAATTTCAGTTCTTTTGTAAAGGCAGCCGATTAACAGGCTGTTAAGCCGATTCATAGAAGTCAAGATTGTTATCCCCGGCGACAACAATTTTATTCCGTCCACTGCGTTTGGCTTGATAGAGTGCTTCATCGGCTTTTTTGAGCAGTTCTTCGACATTGGAGACATTTATATCCGGATAACACGCCACACCAATACTGACCGTGACACGTAGTTTTTTTTCTTCAACGTCGATTTGCGTGATTTCAATGCATTCCCGAATGCGTTGTGCAATTTTGAATGCCGCAAGCGAATCGGTTGAAGGCATTAAAATAGCGAACTCCTCCCCGCCCAAACGGCTGACTTCATCGTAATCGCGTGCGTTTTCAGAAAGGAGCTCGGCGATTTTTATCAGCACCTGGTCGCCAACATAGTGACCATAACTGTCATTGATTTTTTTAAAGTGATCAACGTCGAGAAACAGGCAGGCCAGTGCATCAGAACGTCGATTCGCCTGGCTGAATTCATTGTGGCCACGAACGTAAAAATGATTACGATTCGACAAGCCCGTAAGCGAGTCGGTGTTCGACAGTTGGTAATAGAAGCCTTCGCGTTGTTGCCAGCGCGCAATGGAGCGACTGATCACAAAAAATGCCATGCCGAAGGTGCCAAAGGCAATTAATAAGCGCGCATAGAGCCAAGGTGCCCAGGTGTTTTTATCCAGATAGGCGCTTTGAGCGAACAATTGTCCCGATTTAAATGTACCGCTCACATCCAGATACGTGAAACAGCTAAAAAGACAAAACGCAAAAAACATCGTTCGTTTGATAGAGCTGATCGATTGCAGCGGCAAGGCAAGCGTGAAGCCAAGTAACAGCATGAGCATGCCATCTGCATAATAGGTTCCTGCTAAATAACTCGTGATCAGTGTCTGGGTAACATGCGTGAAAGAAACGATGTACCACAGCGCTTCTCGAAGTGAGGCCTGAGCGGGTGTTTCTTTCTCAGTGCGTAACTGTTTGGCTTTGCTGATAACGATAGTCATGCCAAAAACATGAGCAAAACAGGTAATCAGATAAAGGAGTGGGTAATAGGGATGGAACAGTTGTTGATTGTTATAGCTAACATACTGTTGCAGGTAGCCAAAGGCAATAACGGCACCGTACACAAGCGGTGCAGCCATGCTGGTGTAGGCTAAAAACAGGGTTCTATTAATTGGGGACCAATCAAGAATTGCTTTTGATTGTATGTTTTTGGCAGCAGGATGATTATTGCTCAATTCGGGTGGGCTCATGTTCGAATCTACATTTCAGAAAATAGCAGAACGTTCTACTCATGTTCCCGTCACTTACGTAGTGTTATATCAATGACAGAGATACAGGCATTCTAAAACCGGCTTTAATTGTGGTCGAAAATTTAACATCATTAGCGGCAAAGAACCATCTTGATGATGTTCATTTGTATAACAGTTCACTCAATTTAGATTTATTTTGCCCAGCTGCCTATACTGAAAATATATCCATTGGAACTAAATCAAGTGATTGTCGTAATAATTTGTTCACAACTGTCTTTGAGTCTTATTTGTTCGTTTATTCAGCAAGGAAAATACATTGAATGCAGTTAATCGTCCTAAAACGGGCATAGTGTTTGCGGGTGGAGGTGCCCGTGGCGCGTATGAAATAGGGGTTCTGGTTTATATCAGGGAAAAACTTGCCAAACGACTGGGTTATGATGCGCCCATTGACGTGATTACAGGTACGAGTGTGGGTGCCATTAATGCGGCCTTTGTTGCGGCCACCTTAAATGAGCCTAAACAGCAGGCGCAAGCACTTCGAGATTTATGGGAGGGGCTGCGTATTGAGCATTTATTGAACATTAGCCCCAAGGACTTGTATACCACAGTACGCTCTATCGTCAAAAAAAACGGGTCGGAAGACGTCAGAGGCTCACGTCACGGTGGCTTGCTTAATACGCGAGGATTAGAACAGTTTGTGGCACGACAAACACCGTGGCGAAATATCCAGCGTAATATTGATCAGGGAAAGTTAGACGGATTGGCCGTCTCTGCGACCCATATAGGCACAGGGCATACGGTTGTTTTTTCACAAACCGGGAAAAAACTGGTGGGTTGCTGGAGTAAAAACCCCCATGTCGAACATAAATCAACACGAATCGGCCCGCGCCATGTGATGGCTTCTGCAGCAATTCCGATGTTTTTTTCAGCGGTTAAAATTAATAACGAATATTATACCGATGGTGGCTTGCGTCAAAATACACCCATGTCACCTGCGATCAGAATGGGCGCTGAGCGCCTGTTGGTAATTTCGCTCAAACATATCGCGACTGAAGACGAACTGGCGAAACAGCACTGTATTAACTATCCCCATCCCTTGCTGTTGTTTGGTAAGGCAATGAACGCCTTATTACTTGATCATACGGAATATGATATTGACCGTATGGAACGTTTGAACGCTATTTTGCGTGCCGGTGAAGCTGCTTTTGGTGAAGATTTTCTGGAAAAACTCAATAACGAAATGGTGTCGCTTCGAGGCGCGCCGCTTAGACCGATAGATGCTATTCATATCAGGCCTTCTGAAGATATTGGTGCCATGGCTACAGACTTTGTGCGCAATGGTCGTGCAGAAATCAAAGGGCGAATGCTGAGGTGGGCGATGCGCTTGTTGGTACGAAATGATGATGCACCTGGACGCCAAAGTGATCTACATTCCTATTTGTTGTTTGATGGGCGTTTCGCACGAGAGTTAATAGAACTGGGTTATCAGGACGCGGCACGTCAGGAAGATGAGTTGCTTAAAATGTTTTCGTTTTAATGGAATCAGATAAGAGCGAGGCAAACGTAAGTCGTTTTAACGTTATTTTTAAAAATTTTAACGGCTTTTTAGATCAACCACGCGCGTGCGAGAAAGATGGTCGTGCCATGTGCATTTGCGCTGATCAAAGATAAGCCACAGATAACCCATGCCGAAACACGCCAGCGATAACAGGGCGGCAGGAATTCTAAGCAGGGCATGTTTTAAATCAACAGCCTCTCCTTGATCTGTAACCAGTCTGATTTTCCATGTTTGCATGCCTAGAGTCTGGCCATTATGTGTCCAGAACCAAGCATAAAAAATTACGGAGACAATGATGACAAAAGGAAAAAGAAAAAACTGGGCTTGGTGAGGGCTCAGGGCTTGCCCCTGATTGAGCGCAACCAAAATACCCGCAGATAGAAACCAAAGAGCAACAAGCAAGAACCCATCGTAGACCATGGCGGCTAAACGTTTAAATAAACCGGCTGATTCTACTTTTGTGATTACTTTGTTCAATGAGAGTTGCCGTTTACAAAAAGGAAGTTTTTGAAGGTCGCAGGGTGTAGAGCAGTTATGAAGGGCACTTCAATAATGCTCGGGTAATTTCTTGTTGATCACGATCTGTTTGTTTTCATGTGAAATGTATTCGCCTAGTGCTAAATCCTTAAGAATTCGAGCCACCATTTCACGCGAAGATCCGACTCGACTGGCAATCTCTTGTTGCGTGATACGTTTTCTTATCACGCGTTTGTCCATATTGTTAATTTGGAGAGGTTCAGAAAGAGAAAGCAAGGTTTTTATAACGCGACCATACACATCCTGGAGCGCAAGGCTTTTAATATTTTCCGTCAGATCACGAACACGATTGGCCAGATTTTCAATCAAGGTGTAAGCAATAGAGGGATGATTTAATAACAGGGTTTTGAAGCTCTGTTTATGAATGATAGTTAAGACCGAGTTTTCGTTGGTCATCACAGAGGCCGAACGTTTTCCGGCGGTGAGGATGGAAAGTTCGCCAAAGTACTCACCTGCCTCAAGGGTGTTAATAATGACTTCTTTGCCATTATCATCACTCAAATAAACCTTCACGCTGCCCTTGTCTATCAGATAAAGAGAGTCTGTATCATCCCCTTCGTTTATCACAACGGTGTTTTTAGGAAACGTCCGGGTCGTTGTGTGTTGTGATATTTTGTCGAGCTCTTCCAGTGTCATGTTTTTAAACAATGGAATTGATTGAAGGTTTTTCATGGAATTCTCCACATCTTCGAACGAAGAAAAAATATGTAATTCGTGCGAGAAAAAAACAGAACGCAGGGCTATGCCTTGTTTGTTTAAATTGCACTATTGAGTAATTTTTAAGCAGAACTATATTCCACGCATTACTGAAAAGCAAACGCCTTGTAATGAAAATCGAAACTGGGCCATTGCGGCCCAGCTTGACAGGCAGGTTAACGTTCGTTTAATGGGGTAAAGTGCCGCTCCGTTGAGCCCGTATAAAGCTGTCTGGGTCGACCGATACGATTGCTGCCGCTCATCATTTCATCCCAGTGAGCAATCCATCCTACTGTTCTGGAAAGGGCGAAAATTACCGTGAACATGCTGGTTGGAATACCGATTGCCTTAAGGATGATGCCAGAATAAAAATCGACATTGGGATAAAGTTTTTTCTCGATAAAGTAGCTGTCTTCCCGGGCGATTTCTTCCAGTTTTAGCGCCAACTCAAAGAGTGGATCGTTTTCCATATTGAGTTCTTTTAATACCTCATGACAGGACTCGCGCATAACCTTGGCGCGCGGATCGAAGTTTTTGTATACACGATGACCAAAGCCCATCAGTCTGAAGGGATCGTTTTTATCTTTTGCTTTTTTGATGTAATCAGCAACGCGTGAAACGTCGCCAATTTCGGTGAGCATTGCAAGTACGGCTTCATTCGCTCCGCCGTGAGCAGGTCCCCATAAGGTCGCAATGCCCGCCGCGATACAGGCAAAAGGATTGGCGCCAGACGATCCGGCGAGTCGAACGGTCGATGTTGACGCGTTTTGTTCGTGATCAGCATGAAGAATAAAAATACGGTCCATGGCGCGCGCAATGGTTGGGCTGATGACGGATTTTTCGCAGGGTGTGCCGAACATCATATGGAGAAAGTTTTCTGCAAAGCCAAGATCATTACGCGGATACATAAAGGGCTGGCCAATTGAATATTTATAACTCATGGCCGCCAATGTTGGCATTTTTGCGATAAGACGATAGGCAGCGATTTCGCGATGTCTTTTGTCGTGCACGTTAAGAGAGTCATGATAAAAAGCAGAGAGCGCGCCAACAACGCCGCACATGATGGCCATGGGGTGCGCATCGCGCCTGAATCCATTGTAAAAATGAGTCAGCTGTTCATGGACCATGGTGTGGTGAGTTACTGTATCAACGAAAAGGTTTTTTTGTTCCTTGGTAGGAAGTTCTCCGTTTAATAGTAGGTAGCACACTTCGAGGTAGTCTGATTTGGCAGCCAGTTCCTCAATGGGATAGCCCCTGTGTAAAAGGATGCCTTTGTCACCGTCAATGAACGTGATTTTAGACTCGCAGGCGGCGGTTGAAACAAAACCGGGGTCGTAAGTAAAAAGATCGTGGGCAGTCAAGCTGCGAACATCTATTACATCAGGTCCCATTGTTCCTGAATAGATAGGAAGATCGAGGGGCGCATTGAGGGACTCAATCAGTAATCGAGCGCTTTTCTCTGCCATTTTGTTCTCCTTAAAGTTAAAAAAGAGGGATTAGTAAGTTGGTGCATATGAGGACTGATTTGAAACGAGGTATTTAAAAGAGGTAAAAATTGAAATCGCTGTTGTAGGTTGTTATGGGTAAAAAAGTGACAAACAAGACAAACAAATAGTACCAACTTTTCAAGCGCTTATTCATGGATAGTTGCCCAATGACCTTCGCATAAATGACACAAGCCGGCGCGATTTTATCAAAGTCTGTCGGGCATGTCTTCCTGCAGATTTTAATTAAACGAGAGGCTTATTAAAAAGGGCTAAAAAAGATGAAGTTTTAATGACTGCGTGTTTGTATTTGAAATAGTGTGCGGATATACTTCATCGCCTTTTCAGTCTAGGCATATCAAGGGATTGAGCTTGAGTGGTGGCTTGAAAGTTTCCCGCATTGTCTGGATTAATTTATTCAAAAAATGCCCCAAAATGGGGCTTAATTAAAAGTGAAAACTGTGAATAAAAATAGACCGATTAATCTCGATTTAAAAACGATCAAGTTCCCCCTTCCCGCAATTGCTTCCATACTCCACCGAGTGTCAGGTGTGATAATTTTTTTCAGTATTCCGGTTTTGCTGTGGGTGCTGAGTTATTCGCTGAAAAGTGAATCATCGTTTGAGGCGCTCAAAGAATGTCTGGACGGTTTTTTTGTGACCATGGTTCTTTGGGCTATCTCTGCTGCCTTGTTTTACCATTTTGTTGCCGGTGTCAGACATTTGCTGATGGATCTGGGTGTGGGAGAAAGCCTGGAGGGCGGAATTAAAGGCGCCAAAATTGCGTTTCTGGTAGCGGCAGTAATGATTCTTGGGATGGGGATTTGGTTATGGTAGCAAGCGTAACAAACTTCGGTCGAAGTGGTGTGTATGATTGGGTGATTCAGCGTGTTTCTGGTGTGGTCATCGGTGTTTATGTTGTAGTGCTGCTGGGTTATTTGTTGTTTCATCCTGATCTTGCTTATGAGCAGTGGCGGGATTTTATTACAGGCACTGTGATGCAAATAGCGAGTACCCTTACTTTGTTGGCTATATTGGCACATTCATGGATAGGACTATGGATGATTACAACCGATTATCTGAATAATACGTTTATACGTTTTTCCTGTCAGTCGGCATGTGGAGTCGTTGCAGCGGTGTATCTTGTGTGGGGCGTTAAGATTTTATGGGGTCTATAAGCAATGGCTAATATCAGGACTGTAACCTACGATGCGGTAATTGTTGGTGGTGGTGGTGCAGGCATGCGCGCGGCATTGCAGCTTGCGCAATCGGGCCAGAATACTGCGTTAATTTCAAAGGTTTTCCCCACGCGCTCGCACACTGTTTCTGCTCAGGGTGGCATTACCTGCGCCATTGCGAGTGCAGATCCAAATGATGACTGGCGTTGGCATATGTACGATACCGTAAAAGGTTCAGACTATATCGGTGATCAAGACGCTATTGAATATATGTGCCAGGTTGGTCCAAAAACAGTTTTTGAACTGGAGCACATGGGGCTGCCATTTTCGCGTACGGAAGAAGGGCGCATCTATCAGCGCCCCTTCGGTGGGCAGTCAAAAGATTTTGGCAAAGGCGGTCAAGCATCACGCACCTGTGCAGCGGCTGACAGAACGGGTCATGCCTTGTTACATACCTTGTATCAGCAAAATGTCAAAGTCCATACGGTTTTTTATAACGAGTGGTACGCGCTTGATTTAATTACCAATCAAGCGGGTGATACTTGTGGTGTATTGGCGCTGAATATTGAAAATGGCGAAGTTGTGGCCTTTCTGGCAAAGGCCACCGTATTGGCTACCGGTGGTTCAGGGCGGATTTATGCGTCCACCACCAATGCATTGATCAATACCGGTGACGGTGTTGCCATGGCATTACGCGCAGGTTATGCAGTCCAGGATATGGAAATGTGGCAATTCCATCCGACAGGTATCGCGGGTGCAGGTGTTCTGGTGACCGAGGGTTGTCGTGGGGAAGGCGGTTACCTGGTAAATAAGGATGGGGAGCGTTTTATGGAACGCTACGCACCCAATGCCAAAGATCTTGCCGGTCGTGATGTGGTTGCGCGCTCCATGATGATGGAAATTCTTGAAGGGCGTGGTGTAGGTCCGGAGGGTGATCATGTGCTGTTGAAGCTTGATCATCTGGGGGCTGAGGTATTGCACTCAAAATTACCGGGTATTTGTGAGTTGGCCAAAACCTTTGCCAGTGTTGACCCGGTTGTTGCGCCGATACCTGTTGTACCAACCTGTCACTACATGATGGGGGGAATTCCGACCACTATTGATGGTCAGGCCGTCATGGTAAATAAAAAGGGTGAAAGTAAAGTAATCCCCGGTCTATACGCTGTAGGCGAAGTGGCCTGTGTTTCTGTTCATGGCGCTAATCGTTTGGGTGGAAACTCTCTACTTGACCTTGTTGTTTTTGGTAGAGCTGCTGGATTGCATATTGAAAAAACCTTGCGTGAAGGTGTTGAGTTGGGTGCGGTGAGCGAATCAGATCTTGAGCGCTCAACGCATAGATTTAATCGTTGGCAGCACTCTGGTGGTGGCGAGGACGTTTCGGTATTAAGAAAAGAATTACAGCAAACCATGCAGAACAACTTTGGCGTATTCCGCAAGGGCGATTTAATGGCGCAGGGTGTAAGCAAACTTTCTGAGCTCAGAGAGCGCATTGCCAATGCCCATTTGACGGATAAAAGTAATACATTTAATACGGCCCGAGTCGAAGCGTTGGAATTGGACAGTTTATTGGAAGTTGCTGAGGCAACGGCAATAGCGGCTGATGCCAGAACAGAAAGCCGGGGTGCGCATTCGCGTTATGACTATCCTGATCGCGACGATGAAAATTGGCTGGTGCATACGGTTTATCTGCCAGAGCAGAAAAAAATTATCAAGCGCGAAGTAAATTTCGCACCTAAACAAGTCGAGGCTTTTCAGCCAAAAGTGAGAACCTACTAAGGGAATCATTATGCAAGTCAGTATTTATCGTTACAACCCAGAGAAAGACGCTGAGCCCTACATGCAGGATTACCACGTGAACACCGGTGGTAAGGATCTGATGATTTTGGATGTATTGGCGCTGGTTAAAGATCAGGACGCCACACTTTCTTATCGTCGCGCTTGTCGTGAAGGTGTTTGTGGTTCGGATGGCCTGAATATTAATGGCAAAAATGGTTTGGCCTGTATTACTCCTATTTCATCCGCCATGGGTAAACGTGATACCAAACTGGTTGTCAGACCATTGCCGGGTTTGCCCGTGATACGTGATCTGGTTGTGGACATGGGGCAGTTTTATGCGCAATACCGGAAAATAAAACCCTTTTTAATTAATGAAACGCCTCCTCCTGCGATTGAAAGGCTTCAGTCTCCAGAAGAAAGAGCTAAGCTTGACGGACTGTATGAATGCATTCTTTGTGCGTGCTGCTCTACAGCCTGTCCTTCGTTTTGGTGGAATCCTGATAAATTTGTCGGTCCTGCCGGTTTGCTGCAGTCCTACCGATTTCTGGCAGACAGCAGGGATGAAGGTGCCGCTGAACGTTTGGGCGAACTGGATGATCCATTTAGTTTGTTCCGGTGTCATGGCATACAGAATTGTGTCAGTGTTTGTCCAAAAGGCTTGAATCCAACCCGTGCCATTGGGCATATCAGGAATATGTTATTGCAAAGAGCAACCTAGTCATGTTGATGCTAATCTAAAAACACAATTGGCAGCACAGGCAAGGTAGTTCTTTGGCAAGGTAGTTCTTTGAATTCAGCATCAGGATAAGTAAAGGTTTTATAATTTAGCGAATTCAAGCCATAAGCCTGAATTAGAGCTAGCAGGCTGTTGAAAAACGTTAGGAGCGAAGCAAAGACAAGGCAAAAATGGGAGAAAAACTGCAGTTTACGCAGAGTAAATGAGGATTTTGAGCCCATTTTTAATGCAGTATTTGCAAACGTAGTAGTTTTTCAACGGTCTGCTAGTGCTATTGCGTCATTCTTGCGTCTGATTATAAGGGCGCAAGAAATCTCTTTCTTAAACCAGAATGGAACGGGTTGGAAGCGGCGCTTAAGCTTTTGCCAAATAAACCATGGCACCAAAAGTGCCTATATTTAAGTTGTTTGTGGCAAAATACTTGAACTCAGTTTCGGCTTGCGTTCTTGCTTACTGCAGGGAGTAACCGGTAATGCGTGAAGGCTTGATGTACCGCCAGTGGGCCACTTCTCATTTGGCAGGTGGTAACGCGGCGTATATCGAAGAATTGTTTGATAATTATTTGCGTGATCCTAACAGCGTTCCTGAGGAGTGGCGTAGTTATTTCGATAAGCTGCCGCGTTTTAAAGGTATTACCACGGAAGATGTTCCTCATTCTACTATTCGCGAACATTTCCTCTATCTCGCCAAAAATAAAAGCAGGGCCCAGCCGCTTGTAATAAGCAGTGTCAGTTCTGATCATGAAAAGAAACAAGTCAAAGTCCTTCAGTTAATTACCGCCTACCGATTCCGAGGCCATCAACAGGCCAGACTTGATCCTCTGGAACTCATGAAACGATCCGAGGTGCAAGACCTCGATCTGGCTTACCAGGGTTTGTCCGTTGCCGATTACGACACCATTTTTCAGGTAGGTTCCTACTTTATAGGTCAGGAAGAGGTGCCATTGCGCGAATTGCATGCCTCTTTACAACAAACCTACTGCGCCTCTGTTGGCGCTGAATATATGCAAATCGTGGATACAGAAGAACGACGCTGGATTCAGCATCGCCTCGAATCGGTTCGTTGCTCGCCTGAGTACAGTCAGCAAAGAAAGCTGCACATTCTTGAGCGACTCACGGCCGCCGAAGGTTTGGAAAAATATCTGGGTACAAAATACCCCGGTACCAAACGTTTTGGTCTGGAAGGGGGTGAAAGTCTTATTTTAATTATGGATGAGCTCATCCAGCGCTCCGGTGCCAATGGAACCAAGGAAATGGTTATTGGTATGGCGCATCGGGGTCGTTTAAATGTTTTAGTCAATATATTGGGTAAGAATCCTGCCGACCTGTTTAGTGAATTTGAAGGCAGACGCAATGCAAGCCTGGGTGCGGGCGATGTGAAATATCATCAAGGTTTTTCCTCTAATATTTCAACGGCGGGTGGTGAAATTCATCTGGCACTTTCGTTTAACCCCTCTCATCTTGAAATCGTTTCGCCCGTTGTGGAGGGCTCTGTACGTGCGCGGCAGGATCGTCGCAACGACTCGGGCGGTGATCTTGTTGTGCCGATTTTGATCCATGGCGACTCTGCATTTGCGGGTCAGGGCGTGGTCATGGAAACCTTTCAGATGTCACAGACGAGAGGGTTCAAAACGGGTGGCACTGTACATATTATTGTGAACAATCAAATTGGATTTACAACGCACGACAGAGAGGATACGCGTTCTACCGAGTACTGTACTGATGTTGCAAAAATGGTTCAGGCGCCCATATTCCATGTGAATGCGGATGATCCGGAAGCCGTACTTTTTATTACTCAGGTGGCTCTGGATTATCGTCGTGAATTCAAGAAAGATGTGGTGATTGATCTTGTTTGTTATCGTCGGCATGGTCATAACGAAGCCGATGAGCCATCCATTACCCAACCACTTATGTATGAAATAATACGTAGTCACTCAACGACGCGTGCGCTCTATGCCGAAAAACTGGAGAAAAGCGGAATAATCAATGCTGAGCTCGCAAGCCAGATGTTCGAAGATTATCGACGTATGCTCGATAATGGTCAGCATGTGGCTAAAAGCTTGGTCAATGAAGCCGATTCCAGTGCATTTGTAGACTGGAAACCCTATTTAGGTCATCAAAGAATCAAACACTGTGACACGACAGTTGAGTCAGAAACACTCAAAAAACTAGCGGATAAAATGGATTTGCTGCCAGAAGGTTTTGTCCTGCAGCGGCAGGTCGCTAAAATTCTTGATGATCGCCGTCGTATGGCCAGTGGCGCGCTGGAAGTTAACTGGGGCTTTGCTGAAGTCATGGCCTATGCCACCTTATTGCAAGAAGGCTATCCGGTTAGATTAACCGGACAGGATGTAGGTCGAGGTACGTTTTCACATCGTCATGCTGTCCTGCATAATCAAAAAGATGCGGGAACCCATGTGCCGCTTAAAAATCTGTACGAGGGCCAGCCACGCTTCGAAATTTACGATTCACTGTTGTCAGAGGAAGCTGTTTTAGGTTTTGAGTACGGGTATTCCACAACAACTCCGCAGACATTGTGCATATGGGAAGCGCAATTTGGTGACTTTGCCAATGGCGCGCAAGTGGTTATAGATCAATTTATTTCATCTGGTGAGCTCAAGTGGGGGCGTTTATGTGGTTTGACACTGCTGCTCCCCCATGGCTATGAAGGGCAGGGTGCCGAACATTCATCGGCCCGGCTGGAAAGATTTTTGCAATTATCGGCTGAATACAATATGCAAGTGTGTGTTCCCAGTACGCCTGCGCAAGTGTTTCACATGTTACGTCGGCAAGTGAAACGCTATTTGCGTAAACCTCTTGTCGTCATGACGCCAAAAAGCTTGTTACGCCACAAGTTGGCTACCTCTTCATTAGAAGAGCTGTCACAGGGCGCGTTCCATGAAATTCTTCCCGAAATGGATGCTATTGAGCCCGCAGGCGTGAAACGGATGGTCATGTGCAGTGGCAAGGTGTATTACGATCTCCTGGAAAAACGACGAGCGCTTAATCGTAATGATGTGGTTATTATCCGGCTTGAGCAGTTGTATCCTTTTCCAGAAGATGAATTGGTTGAAATATTAAATAGATACACTCTGGAAGAAATTGTGTGGTGTCAGGAAGAACCTATGAATCAGGGTGCCTGGTATTGTAGCCAGCATCATATGAAGTCGGCTATGGCGAAATATAATCCGGCCATTATCTTGCGTTATGCCGGACGTGCGCATTCTGCGGTGCCCGCTGTGGGGTATATGTCACTTCATACCGAACAACAAGAAGCGCTGGTAAGCCAGGCTTTTGATGTATTTAGTTGATACTGATTCTGAAAATAGAATGGCCGCATAATCAGTTTGTGCGCCGGAAAAAATCAGGCTTGTAAGTTATTTTGCTTCATTATATTAAATTTTAACCAAGAATACGGGTGGAACCTAAAGGAATTCTGATGATAAAAGAAATTAAAGCCCCTCAATTTCCTGAATCGGTTGCGGATGGAACCGTGGCTGCTTGGCATAAAAAAGTAGGCGAGCCAGTGCTTCGCGATGAACTTTTGGCCGATATAGAAACGGACAAGGTCGTTTTGGAGATCGTTGCCCCTGCTGACGGAGTGCTGACAAAAATACTGCAAGAGCAGGGCGCGACAGTTGAAAGTACTCAAGTTATTGCGCTTTTTGAAGAAGGTGTGTCCTCATCAAAAGTATTAAGTTCAGCAAATCCCCAAGCTGAAACAATGGTAAAAATAGTAGCGAAAGTTGACGACACTGCCTTGAGTCCTTCTGTACGCAAGTTGATTACTGAACACAATGTTGATTCCTCTGTGCTTACGGGAACAGGAAAGGGGGGGCGCTTGACCAAAGAAGATGTAATGGAATACATCAAACCGAAAAAACTTGATAAAGAAACAACAGTTTCTCCAGTCGCTAAGGATTTTGTGCCTTCTGCTCAATTGGTATTACCTCCCGGTGGTGTGGCATTGCCTGACGAAGAACGGATGGAGCGACGTGTTCCCATGACGCGCTTACGTGCGCGTATTGCTGAACGTCTGGTCGCCTCGCAGAATGAAGCGGCGATATTAACCACGTTTAATGAAGTGAATATGCAGCCCATTCTCGATATGCGTAAAAATTACCAAGAGCAATTCGTGTCAACGCATGGGGTGAAACTTGGATTCATGTCCTTTTTTGTGCGCTCTGTGGTTGAATCATTGAAAAAATTTCCTGCCGTGAATGCCTCAATTGATGGCAACGATGTTGTTTACCACAACTATTACGATATTGGTGTGGCCGTTTCCACTGAGCGCGGTTTGGTTGTGCCGGTGTTGCGAAATGCGGACAAAATGAGCATGGGAGAAGTCGAAAGCAAAATCATCGAGTATGGGGTGAAGGCACGAGATGGCAAACTTTCGATAGATGATATGGTGGGCGGGACCTTTTCGGTTTCAAATGGCGGTATATTCGGTTCTCTCCTGTCAACCCCCATTATCAACCCGCCCCAGACAGCCATTTTGGGGATGCATAAAATTCAGGAGCGCCCGATGGCCGTTGACGGCAAGGTTGTTATTTTGCCGATGATGTATTTGGCACTCAGTTATGATCATCGTCTTATTGATGGAAAAGAAGCGGTGGGTTTTTTGGTTATGGTAAAAAAACTGATTGAAGATCCTGCTCGATTACTGCTGGAAATATAGTATTTCCACTGTGCAGTTTTTTGGGGTCAGGACTAATTTACAAGTGAATGATGATAGTAACAAAGTGTTCTTCTCGTATGCGCAATTTTGAGAGCAGACAAAATGACTAAAAAGTTTGACGTGGTGGTAATTGGTGGTGGTCCGGGTGGTTACGTTGCAGCGATAAAAGCCGCTCAGTTGGGTATGAGCGTTGCGTGTATCGAGCCTCGTATGCATAGGGGCTCGCCAGCTCTCGGGGGAACGTGTTTGAATGTGGGTTGTATTCCATCAAAAGCCTTGCTCGAAAGTTCCTACAAGTACTACGAAGCCGGTCATGAATTAGCTGTACACGGGATAGGTGTGACAAATGTTGCTCTTGATCTTGATGCCATGATGCAGCGCAAGGACACGATTGTTAAAAACCTGACTGGTGGTGTCTTATCATTATTTAAAGCCAATGGTGTGGAGTGGTTAAAAGGTTATGGCAAGTTA